>Ga0126342_10014579_pt1 | contig 13862 bp, 13 predicted proteins | sample Cyp1metagenome_FD_92528 | JGI IMG/M metagenome (GOLD analysis project Ga0126342, IMG submission 92528) | Coral microbial communities from Lord Howe Island, Old Settlement Bay, Australia - Cyphastrea 1 metagenome | ecosystem: Host-associated > Invertebrates > Cnidaria > Coral ...
CAAGCTTTGTAGTACAAAGTAGTACTGGGAAGTGCTTTGTGCAAGCTTTGTAGTACAAAGTAGTGCTGGGAAGTGCTTTGTGCAAGCTTTGTAGTACAAAGTAGTACTGGGAAGGACTTTGTGCAAGCTTTGTAGTACAAAGTAGTACTGGGAAGTCGTTTCTGCAAGCTTTGTAGTACAAAGTAGTACTGGGAAGTAGTTTGTGCAAGCTGTGTAGCACAAAGTAGTACTGGGAAGTTCTTTGTGCAAGCTTTGTAGTACAAAGTAGTACTGGAACGTGGCTTGGGCAAGCTTTGTAGTACAAAGTAGTCCTGGGAAGTAGTTTCTGCAAGGTTTGTAGTGCAAAGTAGTACTGGGAAGTGCTTTGTGCAAGCTTTGTGGTACAAAGTAGTACTGGGAAGTGCTTTGTGCAAGCTCTGTAGTACAAAGTAGTACTGGAACGTGGCTTGGGCAAGCTTTGTAGTACAAAGTAGTCCTGGGAAGTAGTTTCTGCAAGCTTTGTAGTACAAAGTAGTGCTGGGAAGTGCTTTGTGCAAGCTTTGTGGTACAAAGTACTACTGGGAAGTATTTTGTGCAAGGTTTGTAGTACAAAGTAGTACTGGGAACGACTTGTGCAAACTTTGTAGTACAAAGTAGTCCTGGGAAGTAGTTTCTGCAAGATTTGTAGTACAAAGTAGTACTGGGAAGTGCTTTGTGCAAGCTTTGTGGTACAAAGTAGTACTGGGAAGTATTTGGTGCAAACTTTGTAGTACAAAGTAGTACTGGGAAGTCTTACACTTTACACTCTACACTCCACACTTTACACACTCTACACTCCCCACTCCACACTCCTTACTTTATACTCCACACTCCACACTCTACACTTTCCACTCCACACTCCACACTCTACACTTTCCACTCCACACTGCAGACTGGTAACAGGGGAAATATGTACTGTCTTCAAGCGATGTTTCCATGCGTGTCTTTGTGTGTTAGTTGTCTCTTTGTGAACTGTTGATCAGGCGCATTCGCTGAGACGATATGCGCGCACAATGCATGAAAAAACAGGTTCGTTTTCCTATTGCAGAGGTTTTCACTCGTAGTCCAAGAACGTGAATACATTCGGGTTCGTGGCTTCCATATTTTTTTTAAAATCAACCTGTGGTGCCTGAGATCTAGAGTGCGCAAATGTTGAGGTCAAAGCTTGCGCAGTGGGTCTCCAACAATCCGAGAGAAACCAAGCCGAAAGAAGGACGCAGACTTTGCCCTGTGCGTGTGAAAGAGATGCGCGGTTCGACGCCACCTTTGCAAGGACTTAGTTTTTCTCGAAAAAAATTCGAGTGGAACAGCAAACCGTGCGCCAACGCTTGAAGTCATGAGAGCGCGACTGAGACAGATGTGATTTTTCGAACATTTTTGTCAACCGGCAGCAGAAATGATGATGGATTTGCTGCCGCTAGCCCTTCCCATCCGTTGAAAGAATACCTGAACTGACGAATCTTCAACCATATGCAAGCTGTTTCTGAATGTACACAAGACCTCCGTGTCTTGTGTCTATGTGTTTCTTTTGTCTGGCATCCCGATGAAGTGGCAAAATCTGCAAGAAGTGGAAAGTATGATTTCAGCTTGTCATGTTTGTTGCCGTTGCACACACAAAATTGAGCAACAGACAGTTCTCCAAACCCTAAAAGGCTTTCGGGATTGTCCTTCTTCATTTCCTTTCTAGCTGAAGGAAGTCTAGCAGGAAGCTTCAAAGATCTAGTGCAGTCACAACGGGTAAGTGAAGCAACGCCCATGAGAGCGTTTGGCAGGGCTAGGGGAACCAAATTCGAGAGTGTCTTACAGGAAGAAAGCGAAGCAGTTTTGTCAGCTTTGTCCATGGTCATGTTCACATTATGTACATGGTCTCTGCAAAAGTACCTCTGAATCTCTGCCTTCAAGTGTTATGCATGCAAAATTCAAAGGGTATTAGGCATGAATGAGTGTACGTTGTGCTGAAAATTTTTGCATCCCCACAAATCAAAGGCTCTGTGTTGAGCTCAAAGGATGTGTGTTTGAGGTCAGTGACTCTGTTTGTGAAGTCGTGACACAAATCCCCTTTGCATCATGAGTTACATGAAATGTGAGATGTTTATGGATAGGATAAGCAGAGTACAGATAGCAATAATGTGCAACAGGTGAAAAGTTTCATTGTGACGTGCCTGCCAGGTATGAGAACATGTTTTTTCTCGGATGGAAGTAGCCGCCTCAGAGCTACGATTCACAGACAGCCACGCAAGTCCATTCTTTGCTACCTAAAAAAATCCAGACTAACGGAACTGCAACTTTTGCAGAAATTGCAGTACTAAGTGGGCCGCAGCTCCTATTCATGTAGTACTTTTATTGAGGCGTAAACACGCCAAGCTTATAGAATCCGAAGGGCTAATCAACCATATGTTGAGGCCAGTGCTTTGTGTTACAAGTCATAGTTTTTTAGAGTCGAAAGTGACCGCGATGCTCTTGAAGTCTTGAGATTAAGTCGCACTAAATAGTGATAGTTTAGTCGCATTTCAGGGCAACAGCATATTTCCTGGCAGGGTGGGCGGGTGCTTTGTGAAATTTGTGGCACTGTACACTATTACTTGTCTTTTATGGGACAGGTCGCCAGTGCTGGGGTCGCAAAACTGGAGTTTTCTTAATCGTCCAGCACGGCGCATCTGCGGATAAATTCTTTTGTGCTCTTTGAGGCACTAGCCGCAAACATTCACATTGCCTTTGCTGTTGACTTTTCCGTTCTCTTTACTTCATGAGACTTTTTACAATTTTCCTTTTCACATAAAACATGACCTTCTACACATTTACAACTACAATTTTTGCCACTTCCACCAGGGAAAAGGTGTGTGGAGGAGTGAAAAACGTGTATCCAAAGCACCATGAAGCACTTCCAGGACCATCATTGTTGAATCGGGACCAGATGTGAGAACTTGAGGAAGGTGTAACTTTTTGTTTTCATTATATGTATATATATATTATTATATACATCATATTATATATATATACATATACATTCTTTTATATTTTCTTGCTGCAGTATGCTGATGCTCTTATAATCTTCTTGTTGCGTTCGAGGTCTATCGAGGTTCAACCGTCTTCAAGGCACCGAGCGCACAATGAAACCACAAATCATCACGTGGTCAAACACTCGTCCAACACTTTTTTGGTGATCACCTGATCCAGGTGATATGAAGTGAATTGAAGAAGTGATCATGAAGCACAGACAGCTGAGACAAAACTGGCTTGAGCCAAGACGGCGCAACGTCAGTTTCTTCAGCCGACATGTCAGCTCAACAGTGTTTCGGTTGGAGGAACCATTGCTATTTTGACAAGTTTCGCAGCCAGCTAGACCTAGTTGTGAAAGAGGGTTGACTGTCAGTTGACTGTCAGTTGACTTACTTATCCCATCTTATCCAATCTTCCGGAGAAGAAAACAGGGCGTGCAGCCAACTAGGGTGCGGTCTGAGGAAGTCTCGCATCCAATAAGACATTTGGAATGCAATCTCTGCAGAAATTGTTCTCAGATTGGGAATTTTGCTGTGTTCAGATCTATTCAGTGTGTTTCATATTTCGTTTGGAAATCTGTGACTGCATGGTCATACATTGCTTGGACTTTTGGCGTTGCATCAGAACCTTCAACCACATGCTATATTTCGATTGCCAAAACATGTCACAGGATCTCTTCCGCCCCTTTCACCCTCAAGCGCAAGCATTGCAAACAATTGCAATATGTTACTATTGAATTATTGCACTCGGTCGTTAGTGGTTCATTGTTAGGTTCTTTGTGTTTTTTTTGAGTTTGTGACGCATTGCGAATCTACAAGGGAGTTCATCCATAGCATTGCATTCGCCTTTCTGCTCAAAGCATCAGAGTTGGAGTTGAATCAGGTCTGTCACAAGGCAAAGGTCCACGCGACATAGCAGAACATGGCCAAAGTTAACCCTTGCATATGCTTTACTTATGATTTGCTGTATTTTACTTATGGCATTTTTGCTTTGCAGGAAGGGCTACACTTCATGCCGAAGATTCTTGTCAAAAACAGAGCATGCCTCTTTTCACTTTCTTTACATTTGCCAAGTACTTGGCTTTGATATGCTTTGATCATGTTTCCTTCGTCGATGTCTTGCAGTCATGTTGTGGAACTGTCGAAGGGTGGTCCTGTGGGTTACTTGTGGCTGTTCCGTGCAGGGTTTCTTATATGTGGAGAAATCCGCATCGCCTATCCGGACTTTCCCTGCCCAAACTACAGCAACTTCTCATGGCAGACCTTGAATGGCCCAGCCGTCACGTGCAAAACATTTTCTTACAAACTGCAGCCCAGGGTGAGCAATCAGAACGGTAACCCACACAAACACACACACAACTACAAGAAGCAAGACAAACAAGCCAAACCAAGAGCAGACGACAACATGGGCGACAACTGCCCAAACGGCAATGGTGATAAGAACAAGAATAGCATGGGCAACAGTATTAGTATACACTACGACAACAGAAACATGGAAACACATCCATTACATAAAATATATATATATGTAATATACACACACGGTTTTGACAAATACAAACGATAGGTGCCAGCTCCAAAATTCCGCAAATACCGCACAGAACAGATGTTAAACATCCCCTAAACTACAGGAACACCCACACACACAGACACAAAAAATCTCACCCATTAAACAAGTTTCCTCCCTTGGGCCAACTGCTGCTGAATCCCAGTGGTTTGCCAAAAACGTGAAGAAATACTCCTCTGACAAAGCATGATTCAAACAAATCAGAGAAATTTTGAAAGATTGATACCTTGACTTGATAGAGTGCACTTGGATCAGAAACCGTCTGGACACACACTACAGACACTGCACATCGGAGCCACCCAGCAACAATGATGCTTTAGCATACTTGTACGTTTGAAAAGCCATCGATACAGTTCTGGTGTTGGAAGAAAGTGGTGGGATTTATCTTATGAGAGGCACACTATTAAACTTGGCGTTCACAGGAAAATGTGCAAAGGAATGAATGAAGGAAACTGAAGACGAAGGCAGGCAGCCAAGGACAGTAAAGCAGACGCAAAGGAATGAAACGGAGAGTGAACATTGAAATACAGAAGGCAAGGTCAACCAGGAGACAAGAAGAGAAATCAATGAATCTGGAGCTAGAAAAGCGCTGAATCATCACCCAACAACGTCAAAGGCACAAAAGCCATATCCAGGCACACCTGTTGCTAGCCGTTGACATTTCTAGCCCATTGATCCTGTCTTGAGCAATCCCATGTGCTTTCAGGTCTTGGAGTATGCACTTGCTGCTCTCTACCCTTGTTTCCCTGCCCCTGCCACATGCTCTCTATTTTCCATGTTTTGGGCTCTTAAGTCGATTTGAACTGTTGGCGCAATTCACTGTGGCTTCTGTTTTTGATAGCATTGTGCAATATTGTGCATTATGCTCAAGTGTTGTGGCGGTCTCATTTGGGCAGACTGAACACCCGTTCAACTCGCCAATGGCAGTCCGTGACCATGATGCAAAACTGCTTTCAAGGTCTTTCACTTTTGCTGCACCGTTTGAAGTTAAGTAAGGCCCAGCAACTTTGGGCGATTTAATGACCTAAACTTCACTCTCACAGATGCTCAAAAGGCGCAGTGCTGACCGAGACGGGTTCCGGAAATGTCAGAAGCATATGTGGACGCAGATGCATCCGGGCTTTTGGGCTGACCAGCGACTTCCCAACCATGGCAGGCAGATGGATGGCACTTTCCCATGACCAAAGAACAAGAATGGGACAAGTTCGGCTATGTGGTCAGGGCCCGATTCCCAGACTATTTGAATTCTTTTTGTTCTCTTTATAACTCGCAGAGGGTTGGGATGGGGTGCGTGGGCCTCTCTGATCTGCATGGGTAATCCAGGACCAGACACGGTTCCGCCTGCATGTACAAGATGGATTAGTAGATGTCGTGGAGGACTACCTTGAAACAGAGAAGAAGGACTGAGCCAGCACCCTTTGCATAGGCTAACAGCCTCAGTGAGCCGCACTGCCCAGGATTCTGTGCAACTGGCTCTTCCTTGCATTTTTGACAAGTTCAACACATTGACTATTGAATTGGGCCACTCTTGACCCCCAAAAAACTAGCCCCCCCAATTCAGGATTTGATCGACATCAACCTTGCGGACAAAGATGGCAAAACACCACTCATGGTGAGCTGGCTGATCTTTTGCAGTTTAATTCATAGAGTTAGCTTTCCCCTTGTCCTTGGGCTGTTCGGCATTCATAAAGTTTGACTGGAACATTTCCTGACGAACAAGTCCCACATTTTCCCTGCAACTTGCAGGTTCATAGAGTGGTCTTGTTGGCAATATTTTCGGATGTTCAATTCAAACGGTTTGAAGTGTTTGAAGTGTGAATTGAGTACAAACAAGTCGAGGTAGCAGCGCGGAATGGACATGCAAAGGTGCCTCGGAAAGATCTTTCTCAAGTTGCAGCAGTACCGGCATGGCTTGAGTGCAGAGGTAGTTGCCGCCCTACTGAAAGCAGGGGCTGACATTGGCTTGGTCGACAAATCGGTCAAGGACTGCTGTCAGGATTGATACGCTAAGGCTGCTACGGGTCAGCTTATCCTTACCCCTATAGATATAATTACCGACTACACCAAACTATTGCATTTTTTTTTTTTGGTGTGTGTGTGTGCGCGTGTGTGAGCGTTCTTCCTTCACTTCGGTGTCGAGGACCAGAAGGTTACTGCAGTTGAGTATGCCAAGGGATGGCAGGATCCTGAGATCGCTTTGATCAGCCACAACAAAGCAGAAGTTGGCCAGATGGCCTATGATGGCCTTGATCGTGCTACGTTTTATTGCTGCATCGCTGGCAGCCGCACAATGCCGCACAGGTTAGCATGGAAGATTGATCATCAACCCTGAAGGAACCCGCAGACTTTCACGGGTCAAAAGATGTCAAACATGTGAACAGTCAGGCACAGACCTCAGCAAATTTAGCGAATGAAATTTGACTACCAGGCCGTACTGGATCCTATAGGTGTATATGTATATATACATATATGTATACGTATACATAACAGGGTTCTATTTTGTCTCGATTGAATGGAGGACTTAAGACCTTTAGGTGTTTGAGCTGCACTGACCTGCACCGGAGAGTGATTGAGAGAGAAGAGAGAGAGAGAGAGAAGCTTAGGGCACCGTCAGTGTAGAGCCACGGTCCAGGACCAGGTCAAATCGGTAGGATATTTAATAAAGCAATGTTTGCACTTTCAAAGCGTCGTGTCATTGCTGGCGCTTGGACCATTGCTGGAACTGCAGCATGCGCAAAGTTTGTAAGCAACCACCGCAGGTATCGGGACTTGCCCTGTGTGCAACTTGCTCTTGCACAGATGGAGCAGGTGCAGGAGCAGCTTGATTTGGGACCATTGAAGCTTGGCATGTGGCCCAGACAAGGTCATGTGGATTCAAACGCAGGCCTGATGCGAGCAAGCTTCAAGGTCAATGGCACAAAGGGTGTGGCACATGTTTTTGCGAGTGCGAAGAGAGATAAACTTGAAGAGACAGAAACAGATTCTGATGATGGCCATGATGGCTATTATTGGCTGCGACCCTGGGAGCTGAAGAAGACCTTCCTTGACAAGGTACGCTCGATACGTTCTTTTCGACCCGAAGATCAAGATCCTTCGATGTGGAGACTTGAAACATTTGTTGTTTTGCAAGATGGCAAAGACCCTGAGATTATATTTGGCAATCCACTCGGACTGCCTGAGTATGAAGCTGTTTGCTTGCGGCGTGATGGTAGCTCCAAGGATGAGCGTTCCAGACGCAGATTGCACTTTACGGTGGGGATTGCTTTGATTGCGACTGTTCTTGCTGGAGGAGTCCGTGTCTTCAGGTCCCGCCATGTTTGGCAAAGCCATGGCTGTGTGCGGAAGGCGGTGCTGGGTGATCAGAGCGTTCGGACCGTGCTGGGTCCGTCTTACATTGAGTCATGCAGCGGAACTTTCACCCCAACCTATATCAATGCTCAACTCAAGGTGGTTGGTAACGCTGCCGTTGCTGATGTCGTTGTGGCAGCAAGTCGTGACACTACTTGGCAGCATTGGCGCGTTGCTGTTGCTCGAATGAATGTGGGTGGAGTGACTTGCAACCTTGACCTGGCGCTGACGCGTTAGTACCATACTACAAAAGGAACATGGAAAAGTGAAAAGTGGTACAGTCCGAATTCTACCTGTTCAATTTGAGTCAGTTTGCTCCCCTTTAAAAAACATGTCATAGTCATAGTCTAGTCATCGGTTTTCGCATGATCTCGCAGCCGAAGCGCCAGGCCTCATCAAGTAGGCAACGAGAGACGAGATGATTGCTTGGAGATCATATCAGAATTTCTGAGGACATAAAGTAAAGGGCTTGGATGTTGCACTTGAACCAAGTTGAGTCTCAACTCATTGTCATTGTTGGTGATTTGAATCTTTGTTGCTCCTCGCGAGGACTGGCCAAGTCCCAGACATTCTTTCAGTCCCTGAGGCAAGAATGTGAAAGGCATTGAATCAGCCGGAATGAGGCCCTGCCACTGTGAAATGAAAGTCTCCTTGCAAAGAGCCAGAGAGAGAGAGAGAGAGAGAGAGAGAGAGAGGGAGAGAGAGTGCGCAGCAGGGGTAGGCTACGGCTGAGCAGAGTCAAGAGTTGCTTCCAGAAATGAGTGCGAAAAAAAGGCCGCCTCTCACTCAATTGAGGTTATTGTCACTTCTTGTCAGAGGTCCTTGACCTTTTGGAACAGACTTCGGTTTGATGGACACTGTCCGCGATTTGAAGTGTGTAATTACTTGTCAGAAGCCACAACAGTGGAAGAAGCAGCATGCAAATCAAGACTCAATGTTGCTTCCAGAAAAGCACGCTTTAGAACTTTAGAACATATGCCCAACTTGTGCTTGAAGCAACCAAGCAAGTACTTCCACAAATTGCAGCCGCGCTCACAGAAAGCGGTGAAACTCACATTTTCCTGGGCACTCCTAAGATGTGCCAGTTCTTGAAGCCAAAGGCTCTAGTTGTGACAAACCAAGAACATGCAGCATAGCTATGCGGCATAGCCCATACATGCTGGATGACTCCATGATGATTTGCTGATTTGTCTTTTTTGGTCCAAATCGCGGGAATGTTTTAAAGCAAATATAAGAAAGCTGCGTCTGTAGCACTGCAATCATTTGTTGTACGACACTACATGTAAGGTAGCGGGTCATTAAGACATATCGGAAGTTGCGGCGTGAAGTGGTTGAAGTCTAGAGGGGATGTCTTTCGGGGATGTTTCAGGATCTTTGTGTTGCAAAGTAGAAGCAATGGTCTCAGCGGCTCATGGTGGGTACAAGGGAAAGCGAGGCTTTCATTCCAGACCGCTCAAGCCACTGTTTGATTGATGCTCTTTCGACGGTTTCGATGGCGGTGCGGTACCTTCTCAACCCTGGGCGGAAATGCATTTTTTGCGAAAAAGGTGCGTAATATTCAACAGGCTGCATCCGGCCCGCCTGCGCACCTAGTCTATGACCCCAGCCAGCTGCCGGATGTTGCTACCTTGCTCCTGGTTGCCAAAAGTGCAGTGTCAAGTGATTTCAAAGACCAGGCTTTTTGGCAGGCTTGTAGTCTGCAAGCTCGAAAGCTCTGTGGCGCCGATGCAAATCTACTTGCCTTAGCCCGCTATGCTGTAGCGGCAGCGACGGTTCACCATCAAGACACCGAGCTTATGAATCTCAGCATTCGATAAACAGCAAAAGTCATGTGTTTAATTTGTTTGTCTTTGATTTGTTTTGCTTTCCTTTGCTTCCATCTCTATTTACTCTATTTCTTCATCGACAATGGAACTCTCTTTGTGATCAAGAAAGTCATGACAGTACGTCGTCTTGCTTGTACTTGTAGTCTCAATTCCGGCTTTATTAAAAGTGAGCTGTTGAACCCCAACACATTTTCATGCTAGGAGGCACACTCTAAGTATTTTTATGATTATTTGATATTATCTATGTGCATACAGTAAGCCGTTCTATCGGTTCCGCATGTCAGAAGCTGTTGAAAAGCACGAGTTCATTTGCGCACAACGAACATCAAGCAGGATCATCGTGTCTCTTGAGACTTGCCAGGTACAACATTGGCGATATGGCGGTTGCGGGAGCAGAGCGCAACTTTCTGGATGCAGAGAGCATTATGCTTATACTTCAATCACATGCTATTCTTGCGTTCCGCAATGATCGAGTGTTGAGAAAATTGGAATTGGTCCTGTTCGAGATGCTGCAACAGTCAAAAGCCACGGCTGCTTGTCTATCCAGCTCTCTCTTGTCGCTGTCTCAGCTTTTCTCTGCATCTGTGCTGCCGGATGTTGACCAGGCATTAGAGTATTCCAGACAAGAACTCATAGACGGAGCAGCACGAGTTTGCCTGGAACATATCTCATTTTTTACCGCTGCTCAACTTTGTGAAGTCTTGGAAGCCATGGCCACATTCAAAGTCCGCGGTGATCGACAAGTCTCAGCGTTGTTTTTTGGAATCGGCAACTCGTTGGCAAGACAGACGAGCACGCTAAGCTCCAAGGATTGTGGGACCATTTCACGCGCCTTTGCAGCTTGCAGGGTCCATGATGAAAAGATTCTATCATCTCTAGCCTTCAGACTGCGCGATAAAGAAGTGCGAAGAGACTTAACGGCTCAAGATCTTGCAAATGTGCTTTATGGCTTTGCGAAATTCACTAGCCAAGACATTGCTTTGTTGGACCTGTTGTCTATAGAAGTCAGGCGCCATTTGCATGCTTTGGATGTCAGGTTGATGAGTTCCACCCTTGCATCACTAGCCAAGTGTGGCGTAAGTTGCCCTGTTCTTACTGGCCGTGCAACCCAAATGCTGCGTCGTCCCGGTCCGAAACTTGAAGCAAATGAAGAGGACAGAGAAGTTCAAAGGGTGTGCAACCTAAGTCTGGGTACATTCAATGAACTGCTGAGTTTGACGATGGCTTTTGCAAAGTTTCAAGTCCGGGACTCAAGGCTGCACGAGAGGCTGGCAGAGTCATTGCTGCAATGTCAGGAGAACGATCAGGCAGCATTAGAATTCCGAACTTGCACGGACCTCGTCAATGTTGTGCATGCTTTTGCAAAGGTGCATCAAGCTCCAATACAATTATTGGGGACGGTGATACGCCTGCTACGGCTGCGACCTCCAGGTGAATTCAGCACTCGAGATGCTGTAAAGTTGCTCCATGCGTTGGCAAAAATCGAGTACACGATTTTGCCAGATGATAAAAAATATATTCTTCTTGCTTTGGGCCCGGAACAACTGAAAGAACTTGGGGTGTTTGAACTCTTGAAACTCGCGGTCGCTGCGCGGAAGCTTGGCTTTGAGCTTCCGTCATTGGAGACGCAGGTTGGTGTTATACTGCCAAATGAACCTCCATTGAAGAGTGACAGTCCACAACGGCGCCCTACCGCAAAGAAGCAAAGAAGAAAGAGCGCACGGAAGCAGAAATGGACTTGGTAGACTGTTGGATTTGATTGACTATGCCGCAAGAGGCAAAGATCCTCTGCAAAAGTGCGCCAGGGTTTGCTTTTTCACGATACATGTTCGTCTCTCGTTATCCAATCGGTCTTTTGACATACATAAAACAAAATAGCGTTCAGCACAAGCTTGACTCGGATTGCTGTCAGTTTCAATCTCGACATATCTCGACAAATCTATATACATTGTTCAAGCAAGGGTCAGTCCTTGCCAGATCATGGTGCTGAGGATTATCTAGGTTTTCCTCTGTATTGTGTTAAAAGAATGCAGCGATGTCGGCTCAAGAGCCTAGCGTATTGGCAGAATGAACATCATCAGCCACAAAGAGCTTGCCAAGCACAATGGTGATGGGGATGTGTGGATGGCCATACATGGTGTGGTCTACGATGTGTCTAATTTCATGCACGAGCATCCAGGCGGTTGGAAACTCGGTTGGCGGTTTTCTTGGTTTAAACAGTTTGGACTTGTCTTGCTGAGCATGCGGTGGGGTGGACACAGAAGATTTTGCGAGCACAGTACGCATATGAACGTCATGACATTAAGAATGACATTTCCAAGGTTCACAATTGCTCGAGGATGTAGCAGGAAGAGATGCGTCTCTTGAGTTTGAGGCCCGAATGTTGTCAATCTTAGGGACCTATGCAAGATGCATCATGATGATCCATGATCATCCATGATGAACCTGTGGAACCTGGCCATGAGAGGATGCATTGCATTCAGATGCAGCTCGCAAAGAAGAGAAGTTGGAACTCAAAGGATTCCTTGAAGGATCAGAAGAGCAGGTCGATTGAGTCAGTGGTGCATCTTATCCGCTGTACCCATACATGAAGTATATGAAATTACTTTACTTCGAGTGATCCCCACCAACGGACATATATTCTAACATTCTATGTGAATCTATGTGACATATATTCTGTCTCACATTCTAGCTGAGATTTTATCTTGCATTTCCGGTCTGGGCAAGGCCCACAGACTCTGCAAGCTTGTGATAATGTTCAGGGTCGGGCAAGGCTCAGAGAGTCTGCAAGCTCGCGATAGTCTGGTGAGCCGCAAGGAGATTGCGAGCTTGCTGTAGCCAGCTTGCTGTGAGAGAAAGCAGAGCGGAGGAGAAGGACGCGGAAGAGGAGGGAGGAAGGAGAAGCTAACACAAAACCTGGAGACCCTCACTTGGCGGGTAAACAGCATATTCCTGATCATACGTGTGCGAAGCTGTTTGGTCTTGAATTTTGAAGACACACACAGTGCCAACTCTTTTCGGGCATGAACAACATAATTTGCTTGCTTTTGCCGTGCTGTAGTCTCCGGAAGTTGAGAAGCTTGCAAGTCTAAGCTGAGCAACGGGTCTTAGCCTGATTTTCAGGTCCAAAAGTTTCGCGAATCTGGCTGGGACGAAGGGCAAGGAATTCCTGACCCAGAGGCAAGGCGTGAGACATGAGCAAATAGGCTGACAAAGCCGCCTCGTAGTTGAGCATTGCATGGTTGAAATGAAAGAGTTCCGCATTTTTGAATACAATCTGCTGGTAGGGTAAGGTTGGGCAAGGTGCGACAAGAAATGTTTCGCAGGGGTGTTTGGGTGGGCGCAGTCACTTCACTTGCAAGAGCTCTTGAGAAATTCGACTTACCGCGCTAAATGTGTTCGTTTTGACAGTGCAAGAGGTGCCTGTTGGGGAGGTATCCTGAATCCGAACTTGGGCTTGGTGGGAAGCTTTCGTACGCTGACGTCGCATGTGGGGTTTTGTGACACTCGTTGCATGACACACACACACAGACACACACACACACGCAGGGTCTCGTCACTTTAATTTATCCCTCCTTTCATGTGTGCGGGCTAAACATTTTTCAAGTTTCTTCTCAACTATCGTTGGTAGGACTGCTTGAAACTATTTCCCCTTCCCTTGGGCCAGGCATGTAGCATCATGTAGCATTCATGCAGCAAAACATATGAAAAGGAGTCTTGAGGTTTCCACTGATTGCGCAATAGTAAAACGGAACCGACCCAGGTGAATGCATAGCTGGCATAGCTAGATTCAACTTAAGCTTTGCATGGCGCCAGCTGCAGCTCACTCTATGCCTGTGACAGCATAGAGATATTAAACGTGCCAGCGAGCGAGTAAGAAAAACATGGCGCCTGTCCGAAATGTGTGAGTACGCCTCTGCCAGTTTCCAAAATTGGGAATGTTGTAGGCGGGTGAGTTCGACCACAATAGTATCCATACTTGAGATCGAACCTGACAATGGTCATCGGCCCCGCGGGAATATCTCGAATCTCGGATCTCGGATCTCGAATCTCGGATCTCGGATCTCGCATCTCGGATCTCGAATCTCGAATCTCGGATCTCGG
>Ga0126342_10014580_pt1 | contig 13862 bp, 19 predicted proteins | sample Cyp1metagenome_FD_92528 | JGI IMG/M metagenome (GOLD analysis project Ga0126342, IMG submission 92528) | Coral microbial communities from Lord Howe Island, Old Settlement Bay, Australia - Cyphastrea 1 metagenome | ecosystem: Host-associated > Invertebrates > Cnidaria > Coral ...
ACCTCTTTTTAAAGATGCGTTTCTGAGGGTCTTCAAAATTGGATGAAATTGGATGATGTTGGATGCACATTCAAGCATGAATTTGGTGGCAAGGCATTTTATTGCAGAGCCAGTTTTCATTGTGTTTGTGCATTTTAAAGCCTGAGGCCTATGCACAAAAGTTAGACCGCTCTAAAACTCCTGCACAACTTCACATAATGAATTGGCACCCCGATTAATTATGTATATATGTATGTATCAATCACGGTGAAATTGGATGTTATTGGACTTATAGACCAGCTTGGCTAAGGAACTGGGGCACTAATTTGTTGGGAAGGGGCTGACAACAAGTCTACGGCTCCAGAGACATCCTTCGAGTGTCGCGATTGGAATGTACCCACAGGCATCAAGCCCCAGTCACACTTCCAGAAAGAATTCATAGGGCATATGACATCAAGTTGGTTAGTTCTGTAAGTTATATACCATCATCCCCATTTAACTATGCCATTAAATCCCCAGTTGTCACTGGTGATTCACTCTACCAACACACAAAGCTAGTATGGTTAGAAGCCCCCAGTAATGGTTACTTATTAACATCTATTAAGTTCCTCAAAAAGCTAGTATGGTTATAAGCCCCCAGTAATGGTTATGAAAACATCTATTAAGTTCCTGATCTTGATACCTTCAATGTGAGGCCCCCAAGATATGTTTGTTGGTTTTTAAGCCCCAGTAACTATAGTTATAGATACCATAAACCATAGTTATTGGATTTATTTTCACCAACTTAGCTATCGAACGGGGGCCTCACATTGTTCCTATATAGTCCTTTAACGCTTTGCGGACTGCGTTAAGATTCAGACACGGCTCCAGGTGGAGGCCCTCAAGTCTTCTCCCTTTCTGAAGGGATCCTTGCTGGTGGACAAGGAGCAACAGGCGTCAAGTCGTTGGATCATGTCGGATCATCCCCCTTAGGTGTCCGCCGCATGATGACAGCTATTTATAGGTTATTGAATGATGATGATTGCCAGCTTTCAGCCATATCATGATTATTCATTATTTATATATATATATATATATGTTGTCATAATAATGAGAATGACAATCATTACATGTAATATAATTATTGGTTACATAACCATTACATGTGATATAGTTTTTCATAATTATGATCCTATTTACATGATTATGATAACAAATTGAATGATTGATTCAACCAGATCACCAATTGCCAGCAGTTGTAAGAGATCTATGTTTGCAAGAGGCTTTCCAAGATTGGGCATGATATTAAGCTCGAATAAACTAGATCTATACCAGGTTTGAATATTGAAATATGTTGAAACTCGACCCCACAATATATCCCCAAAATTATGGTCTTAAGATGTCTTAAGCTAAGAAACTGGTGCCAGCCAGACAAACCAGGGTAGGATATCTATTTGTGTTGATGATTTTGTGTTAATTATATGTGCGATGTGATGATGAAGCTCCTTTCAGATGTTACGATGTTTCGACCTCAGTGACCAAACCGATGGGGCCATCAACATCACTGCTCAGATTGTCATGAGGGAAACCGTGGGTAGTTTGAAATCAGCCATGAATAGAACGATACATATAATATTGTATATAATATTATATATATATGTATACAGTATACACATCTAATATATATAATGTAATCACATATTATATAGCTAACCAGCCATGTATATTTGATATTACATGATATTATTACTCCAGATTATAGACTACCAACCAACTATATCCATCTATATATTACTAGCCAACTTTCATGTTAAGACTGGCCATGCCATAGCTGGGAGGTTTGGATGGATGGCCCTGAGAAACGCCGGGCGCGCTCCGAAAACCTGCCGGAAATACGCGGAAACTTTGGGTTGAAATCGTCTGAAATACGACTGTAGTTAGTATTAGTGTAAAAGTATGGAAAAAGAACATGTCCGTGAATGTGCAGCCACTTTTTTGGGGGATCAATCTAGCTGTATCTCCATCGATTCTATATCCATTATCTTGCATTCCATGTAGAATGTAGGGAAATTGTCCAGATGAAATGAAGACTCAACTTCTTTGGAACATGTCTGAGGTTAGCAGAAGCAGATTATGCAGAGCAAGCAATTTGATATCGTTTCACTAGTTGTGAATAAATGTGAATCACCCAGATGCTCCATGTATGGTATATGTACCTACAAAACTGGGTGATTTTTAGGGCAATTTTTGGTAAATATTCCATACATGGAGCATATGGGTAATAGAAACTCCATGTATATAAGGGTGTTTACGTGATTTCCAGAAAGAGCAAGAGGGACTATACAAATACTTGTACCGGAAATGTGTCCCAGAGATCAGTGAATGCCCAAATAGACCAGAAGCGGATTTATCAGACGTTTGTCAAATGGGTGAATGATACGGAAAAGATCCACAAGAAAAGACCTGGGTGTCAAGTTGCCATTGAAGCGGCAGAGGGTTGCCATGGAGGATTCTGCACCTGGGCATGTGAGATGTTCCGCCCAAAAAAAACGATCCCAATGGCTTGACAGATGCTCCTAAATGAACTAAGAACGTCTTGTTTGTTTCAGGAAATAGATGAACAGAAGAGGAATTTTTCAAGGTTTAAATCCTAGGTTTGGGATGGTTCTGCAACTGAAACTAGCCCATAAGGTACGAGCTTCTCCACAAACATGGCATATATTGGCATATATAATCATACTAGGAAATTCCATGAAATTCCAGAGTTCGTGGATAAAATCATGATAAACCATTGATATGGCTAAATTATAACGACCTCACTGCGACCTCACTGGAAATCATGGTTAGTAAGGGGAATCATCCCAAAATGGCCTTAGTAGTGAAAAATTATAATTTACCCAGATTGAAAAACCATTGGGTCTTTCAGGTGTCCATTTTGCACGGAAAGGCTCCTGTAGAGCTTCTCTTGTTGGTCCTTCAGAACGATGCCGCAGAGCCTGTGTCGCTGGGGGCCTCAGGATCCCAAGTCCGAAGGGCGAAGAAACTCCCGCATGGGCTGTGCAAAAGTATAACTCATCAAAGTGGGGATGTGGCCGTCCAAAACAAAGATATCTCCCCAAGACTTAGCTGCCACTAATTTCTGGGTAAACCGTTTAGCAAATGGTTTTCATATTTTTCATGAGTTGTGCTTCACAATTATTATGGAGAGATTTCCATATTAATCCATATATTCTGGTTGGTGGTTTGGAACATGTTTTATTTTCCCATATATTGGGAATTTCATCATCCCAGCTGACGAACTCATATTTTTCAGAGGGGTAGGTTGAAACCACCAACCAGATGCCATTAAAATTCCCATTAGATCCTATTAAACCACCATTAAATGCCATTAAAATGACGCATTTCAAATGCAGAAATCAACTCGTTTTTTTGGGGGAAACGAGGGCAGTTGGGCACCAGGGATCCATGGTCCCTAAACCAATCCGCTGAGGCCGGAACAGTTGGAACGGCCAGGGAGCTAAGGAATGCGCTTTGGTGGGCTGGAAACCACAGGAATCCACACTGAAAATAACGAGCTTTGAACATTGGAATCATTGGATACCATCTGGTTATGACTAACATAGCCATGGTTAAGCCATGGCCCTAATCGAAATAGATGGTGACTACCGAACTTAAAAATGGTGGATCTTTCCATGGCTATGTTAGTTTAACGGAGCGTAAATGATCTGACTTGAGTTGTACATGATGTACATGTGAATGTTCACGCTTTCAGATTTCAAGAAAAGGCAAGGAACATGAAGACGAGCCACATTTCCCATCACGCTGTATTACGTGATGGTTGGCCTTACACTAAACGCATCGTTACAGAACAGAGAAACTTTCATGGAATAGTCCTAAACTGGTTGGTGGTTTCGAACATTTTTTATTTTCCATAATATATATGGGATGTCATCCTTCCCATTGACTTTCATATTGTTCAAGATGGTTATTGCACCACCAACCAGTAAAGTATGTCCCAAGTATGTCCAATAACTTGGTAAGTTTCAATTCTAATACCCTCTTGGTTATTTAACATAACCATGGTATAGATGGCCCATAGAAATAGATGGTTTACCGAACTTAAAAATGGTGATGGCTTCCATGGTTTCCCGTTGCCAAAACATGTGTCGTCTCACTGGCGATGTTTTTTACGCAGCTGGATGAGTTGGTTTGTAACTGGAAATAACTTGAAACACTGGGTTTATGGTGATTATAATTCCTCTAAAAGGGGGTTTCAATCTCTGGGTCTGGAAGTGATGCATAGTTTTTTGCTGTGATTATAATTTATAGTCTAGTAGAGTCTAGTTAAATGATTTAAATGTGTTGTTTGGTACTATGGAGTTTTGCATCATTTGGCATCATTTTGCTATGTTTTCATATGTTTTCCATTTAACTATGGTTCCAATCACCAGTTAAAATAGCATAACAACTTATTTTTGTTTTGCCAGTTTAGTGTGTTTTTCCTAAGCAGCTGAACACACACACACATTTTTTTTAAACAACATGTTTGTTGCAGGCTTTGGCACTACTAGTTTTTCTTTTTTTGAAACGAGTTCTGTGTGGTGGAAAAGTTTCTGCCAATTTATGCACGATAAAGATATTGTCCAAAATATACAAAGCTTGTATACATATACGTACATGTGTATGTATATATATATACATATAGCATATGAATGTACATGATATGTATATATGTATACGTACATTAAATATATATATATATATATATTATATTTACAGATATAATTATATATATAGATACATATATATACATATATATATATATATATATATTTAATTATATATATATAATGTATACACACGTACACTATTTATTGCAGTGTGTCATTTTTCACCCATTTCTGTCCGACATCCCACTCAGGTTGAGGCAAAGTTGCAGCGGCGAGGCCAGGCCATGCCATTTTTCGTGGATCCATGGCGACAATCTGAAAATCGTTTATCCATTAGGATACCATAGTAATACCTGATTGGTGGTTTGGAACTTTGGAACATTTTTTATTTTCCATAGTATATGGGAATTTCATCATCCCAACTGACGAAGTCATATTTTTCAGAGGGGTAGGTATACCACCAACCAGATACTATATTTTGAAAATTCAGAAAATATTTTGGAAATTATGGATCTAATCCTGTAGGGATCTTTAGGGTACTCTTACTGAATACAAAGATATATGTATGTATATATATATATACATACAAAGTAAAGATCTAAATCCTATGTTATATATGTAATTCCTTAATTTCCTCAAAACCCATAGATCCCTCAACCCACATTAGGATACTTTAGGGTCTTCTTTGTACTGAATACAAAGTAAAGATCTAAATCCTAGGCAGGTTGAACCTTGGTCCACTGCAGAATACCCGATGTGTGGATTCCATGTCGAATTTTGGCGATTTTTTGTAGCAATCACGATTGGATGTTGCGCCGGGTAAGCAGTTGCAATTAGTAAATCATGTGTAAGAGGTAAGGATATAAGGCAAGTTATACAACCACAATAAGTTTAAGCATGGCCAGACATAGTTGGTACATACCAGCTAGATAGAGCTTACAACCATGTTTGGCTGGATGAAGTAAGTAAGTTTGAGTCATGTTGACTGAAATTACCGGAAGATAATATGACTCATGTCTGTTGCAGCATGTGTGTGTGTATGTTTGTCATGCTGTGTACATATTAATATATATATATGTACATTATATATATATTATATTATAGACTATATCTACAGTAACACAATGTACTAGATGTGTTTCTACATCAGATATATTAGACATCTATATATCTACACGGCTTTATAGATGTGATGTGTTTCTGTGCTCGGTCACCATCGGTGCCTAAAAGTGTCCCAGAAAATTGGATGAGGTCAGACCGTTGGTGAATACCTTGAAACTTCATGAAACTTCTATCCTCTGGTTATGACTGTTACATAGCCATGGTACAGATGGCCCTAATCGAAATAGATGGTTTACCGTTCTTAAACATGGTGGATCTTTCCATGGCGAACTGTAGGTTTTTGTGTCACTTGGAGCCAGTTGATGAAGCCATCCTTGAGTCCCTTCCAGGCAAAGCCTTTGGGACCACGCAAAAGGCGGATCATGACTGGGCTATGACAACTGGGTAAGTTTTAACTCGAGGAAGTAATGAGTAATGTAAACAATTCCCAAATGTGCCATGGCTGGTAGTATAAACCATCCAAGGTAGGTTTATGGCCTTGACTTGCCCAAGATATTCCCAGTTAAATTATGATCGCCAGTATACATAGCTGGTTGGTGGTTTCAAACATTGTTTTTATTTTCCATATTACATGGGATAATCCTTCCCATTGACTTTCATATTTTCCAAGATGGTTATTGCACCACCAACCAGATAGGCTTTTGACGCCCTGTAATATGCTGTTGACTTTCGATCGAGGGCGCCCCAAATTGGATGGCGCCTTGGGCCATTTTGAAGCAGCATCAGCTCAGATGTTTCCAAGTCATGGGTATATAACACATGAATGGATATACACGTATATGTGTATATATATATGTATATATATACATATTGTGAAAGTTAAAAACACACCAAAAAATCAAAATTGACAACAACCAATCCAAAACTCTTATCCCAACCTTCCGCAATCTGTTATATGCATCATGTATACACATTTATTATTATTTGTTTACATTTAGATACATTTATAACTATACGTCCAAACCGAATCGGTTTATTTGCAGAAGAAAGGAGAAGACATGGGCTGGTAAGGTTTGTAATTTTGGAACATCCCCTGGTACCGTTGGTACCGTGGAATTCACACAGGAGACGATGTTTCTGTATATTTCTGTGCCCATCTCTGTGTTTGATTGTGGCGTTTGTTGGAGGGTAAATTTGGCACTTCAGTCGACATTTCAATAGGGTTCTTCCCCATTCTATTCTACCCTCTGCTAATTTAACATAGCTATTGAAAATTGCCATTTATAGTGAGTTTTCCCATTAAAAATTGTGATTTTCCATAGTTATGTTAGTTTACCAGAGGGTACCCGTTCTACCCCAAAAAAAATACACTGATGAGGAAGGACCAACTTACCAACATTTACCAACTTCCGATGCTCCACTCACACGACTGCAGAGGCCTTTGCAGCCTGAGACAAAGATGGAGGTTGGGGGGCTACTTATTTGCTTCCGGTCGAAGGTACCAAGAGAATGAACATGAAAAAACAATAGAAAACTATATAGATAGAAACCTAGAAACCATTAGAAACCTCGATTTCTGGGGAACCTCACCCCTGGGGAACCTCACCCCTGGGGAACCTCATATCGATTTTAAGAAAATTACACCAACTACCTCCTGAGACACTATGTGTTGGGAAAACTTGAGGCTTCGCTATTTGGAGCACAAGGGTATCATAGTTTAATATATTTTAATAATTTTAATAACTATCATAGATTATCATAGTTCAATGTCTATCCATACTATGTTTCCATAATTCTGCGTCCATAAAATTAGCCCCTCTTTTTGCAACTCTCACGGCAGCGCCCCCAGGTTGCTGCAACAAGTCGCGAAGACTTAGGACGCGCTTCTGGTCGTTTCGTAGTGTCAGGTTGTTAGGTCCTGTTAGGTGGTTTCAAACCGGGGGAAACCCCAAAATCCAAAATCACAGCTACTTTTTGCCATATGTGTTCCCCGTAGTCAAACGTGGCAATGGGAAATCCCCTGTAAAATCATTTGTAAATGGTGGATTTTCCAGCTAGTAACGTGTGACTGCCACAGGATTGGCAAAATAACCATGATAATCCATTATAGTGTAAAAAAAGCTTGTTTTTCTTCTCCGAGGTACCCTTAACTTTGAAACAACAGTGAGCTGTGCTTCCTGGAAGCATGACTTGGGTGAATCCACAAGGGCTGTCCTGCACGGAAGTGAAAGTCTCACGATGGGGAACTGTTTTGTTTGAATTAAACTATGTGTGCATCAAGCTATTGGACATGAACAGAACAAATATAGTTCTAATCTTGAATGGTTTCTGCTTTCAGTATGTTTCAGACCTATGTGTGTTATGTTTTTTTCTACCTCCTATCGGGGATGCTGAAGCTCAATTGGCTGTGGCTTTCACTACCAAATTTGACTGCCAGCCTCCTAGATGGTCCCACATTTGTTGTGTCATCCCTTATAAAAGCATGGTTTTCTTGCAGGGGTGTGTTTGCCGTATTTTACAGCAATATTAGGGGGGTAGGATCAACATGTTTTACCCTCCAGTAATCAAACATGGCAATGAACAAGTCATCACTTGTAGTGGTTTTCCCTATTTTCAAGGTCCATTTGTAAAGGATGTTCCATTGCCGACCCTTGATTTTCAGAAGTTTTTTTTGGGGGAGGATAGGTTCAATCCACCAGACCTCGCCGACAGGCTCCGAGCCTGGAACGAAGCGGCCGCGGCCCGGGGGGGTGCTGTGGCGAAAGCCACACTGGAAAAGGGTGAAGCTGAAACGTCCGGAGGACCCAGGAAGGTTGGCTGAGTCGGCTACCCGCCCTAGGAGTTTTTCTTGTGACCCTCAACTTTTCGGTCAGCACATGTTTCTTTCATTGCCAAAGGCCAGAAAACAAACATACTTGTGAGGGCGAGTTTCAGGTGTCTGACATGTTTGCTGTTTAGTGACTTATGCCACTTGATACCGAAGGTGACTTGCCCAGAAAATGTTGACCACCATCAACCCTGAGCGGTTGAAGATTTGGGAGTCATGACGCAGCAGCTTCACCCGTCTCGTTTTCTCCAGACTTCATGGCGACCTGTGATTTGCTGGGAGCTGGTGAAATCACGGATTTTTTGTTCTCTTCTGTGGCTGTGTTTTGTCCCTCCATTGTCTTATTTTGATCCATTTTGGCTCGACTTATAGTCTTCATAGTCTTCATAGTCTTAACATTTAACAGATTTTAATAGTCTGAATAGCTGGAAAATAGCCTGTCTTATATCAACTTCTATCGTTCTCCGGTGCAGAGGTTTGACCTGCTGGCGGCGGCTGCATGATGCCGCCAAGTCCTTCGCGTGGACCACGCACGTCACGGCCGGAAAACCGCGGGATGGCCGGAAAACCGCAGCTCACCTTGGTGGATCCGAAAGATTTCTGGGATGAAGATCCATTTACCAAAGATAGTGATTATAATGGATAATAATGATTATAATAGTGGTTATAATAATAGTGATTATAATAGTAGTGATTGTTATAGTATTAGTAATAGTATGAAATAATAGTGATTATAATAATAACCCACATGCTCCATGTATGGTATATTTACCTACATTTGGGTAATAGTGATTATACAATGTGAGACCCCCAAGATATGTTTGTTGGTTTAGATTCGCCCCAGTAACTATGGCTATAAATACCATAAAGCATAGTTATTGGAGTTATGTCCACCAACTTAGCTATCTTGGGGGGCTCACATTATAATAGTGATTATAATAATGGCAAATGGATGTTCATCCCAGTAATCTATGGTGATTAGTGTAGTATTACTGATTAACAATATCACTATTACTGATTATAACAATAGTCACCAAGTAATAGTGAATATAATAATAGTCACCAAATAATAGTGATTATATATATTAATAGTCACCACATAATAGTGATTATAATAGTAGTGATTATAATATTGATTATAATGATGGTACTACTTGGTGATCCATTTGCCAATATTTACTGGTTGGTGGTTTCAAACATGAATTTTATTTTCCCCAATAGTTAGGATGATGATCCAATCTGACTAATATTTTTCAGGGTGGGTAGGTATACCACCAACTAGTACCTGGTTGGTGAGTATTTTTCTGACATGACTCAACAGTGATTACAATAATAGTCACCAAATAGTCACCAACTATCCATATAGTTATTTGGGTATCTGGTTGGTGATTTGGAACATGAATGGATTATTTGTTCCATATACTGGGAATTTCATGATCCCAACTGACTTTCACTCTGATTTTTCAGAGGGGTAGGTATACCACCAGCCAAATTTACCAATATTTACCATCTATATCCCAGATGCTCTTCCTGGTGATCATTGGTGCTGGAATATGTAAACATCAGTTTACCAGAAATGACCCAGTCATGTAAATATTCCAGCACCATGAAGAGCATCTGTGTATTGGGTTCATTAGGCTACCAGGCTTTTGACCCATACCCATATCTGAAAACTCTATCTGAAATCTTTGGGGAATCGAATTGGTCATTTAATTTGCTTAAATCTTTTGGTAGTATCTTAAATGAATTGAAACCAACAGGTTACGCGATGATCAAACTCTATGTGTCTAAAGATATGGCTCTATAGTAGAATCCCAAATAATCCCTTTCCCCTGCAGTTCCATTATTAAACTCAAATGGCCCCACATTCGACAGATTCGATATATGATATATATATATGGAGGTTTCTTAAAATGCTGGGATTCCTGAAGCATCCTAAAACCATGTGTTTCAATCGTCAAAAAATGGTCATCCATGACTTGGATTCACCATGGTTTCACCAGGATGGCTGGCATGCGCGCAACATGCGCTTCTGGGCCAAGGACATGGCTGTTGTCATGTCTGAAATGATCGGTATCCCGAACTTATGATGAGGGCATTTATTCTGGGAATCGGCAGAAATAAACGCCTAGAGGCAAGTTAGGCACTTTTTTCTGTCTAGAGGAGTTTGTAGGTATAGAAATACCATTAACAATTGGGGACTTAATGGGATATTGATTGGGATATCATGGAAGATGTAGCCAACAATGGGGATATGGGATATCATTGGTACATGAGATCTCATCCCGAATCGTCTTATTGAATATTATAGTTGTTAGATGTGTTTGGATAAAATGTAACAACCCTGGTGATTAGTACTATAGTATATATGCTTATAAAAGGGAAAGCGTCCCCGAAATGAGTTCGTTTCGAGTTGGGAAAGTCCAATCATCGCCTGGAAGTTGCAAGTCCGCAAGAATTCCTGGGAAAGAAATACCCTTTGGTAGCTATTGAACATGGCCATAGAAATAGTTGATTTCCCCATGAAACACGGTGATTTTCCAGCTATGTAAACGTTTACCTGGTACAGGACAGCCCCGTAGATTTTCCCACCGGATCGCCAGGAAGCCGCTACATTAGATGGGATGACTGGAGGTGGGAAAATCCATCGATAGCTTTATCCAAATATGGAGTATACACAACAAATGCCAGTTTTCCCGAATGCGTAGCAAGGGTTCCCGTTTCACTCGTTCTGGGGGTTGAGGGTGTGTTCGCTCAACGTCGCGTTTATGGTCGCAACCGTCCGCAACCATTCGCGGGCGGTCGCGTGAGGCCCGTATTGCCGTCCCTATGGCGAGTTCTGCAAAAGTGGTCACTTTTGGAGGTTTCCAGTGCCGGGTAGCCTTGTTTCGCATGGCAGGCGTGGCACTTCGTGCCTGTCCAAAACCTCTGCTCTTTGATTGTGATAGTTTGGTTTTTGAAAATGATATATAGTTTCATTTTGGCAGAAAAAATGTAGTAATCTTTTTTTGCTTTTCAATTTGGGGATGGTTTTCCAACATGTTTCTTTTCATTTTCTAGGGATAAGTTTTCATGCTAAAATTGAAACCTGGATGGGGGGGGGCGGGTCAGAACCAAAAAAACATCCTGTAATTCAAACAGCAAGTATCATGATTACTGAACCAAACAAAACACATACGCACAGTTGTCATGCTTTAATTGAAACCTGGAGGGGGGGCAGGTCAGAACAAAAAACATGATGCAATTCAAACAACAAGTTTCATGATTACTGAACCAAACACACACATACACACAGTTTTCATGCTTAAATTGAAACCAGGAGGGGGGGCAGGTCAGAACAAAAAACATGTTGTAATTCAAACAACAAGTTTCATGATTACTGAACCAAACACAAACATACACACACAGACTGCCAATGACCACCAAGTATCATGAACATATAAATACATATATTTATGTATGTATATATATATGTATAATCAAGGGCCATGCACATATGATACCAATATAATGTCACCAAGAGTCATAAAATCATAAAATACCATCCAGTGTCCCCCCGTTGTCATCCACTTGTGATACCACCATGCACACATGTCATGAACATATATATGATACCATTAATTTGTCCCTGCAGGTTTCCTGGACAGGTGATGCCGTTGCAGCAGCTTTCAGCTGGGGATGGGACAGGATTGAGCCTGCTGCAACTCATCTGAATTGGGTTTTGGCTTCAACAAAACTTGGCAGTGTCATTCTTTTTGATCTTGGCAGTGTCATTCTGTTTGATCTATTTGGATCTATTTCATTCTTTTTGTGTCAAGGCAGTGGCACCGGGACCAGTGGTACATGGAGATCAACCACCACCACCTCCACAACCACCAGCATCACTAGTACCACCTCAACCACCTCAACCACCAGCACCACTTCATCACTGCGACCAGCTCAACCACCAACACCACCATCACTACGACCACCTCGACCACCACCACCAGCACAACGAACACCTCAACCACCACAACCACCACAACCACCACAACCACCAGTGCAACCAGCTCCACCACCACCACCACCACCACCACCACAACCAACACCACCAGCACCATTATACACGGCCAACATCAAAGGCACAAGCAGCAGCAGCACCCGATGTGGCAGGGCCGGGGGCGCCCGATCTTGTTGAACCAGAAGCACCCGATCCTGTTGAACCAGCAGCACCTGAACCAGCAGCAGAAGCTGAGCCTGGAGATGACAACCAAGACTAATTGTCATTGAGGTTTTATTTTGTGCATCATTTGATTCTTGCCAAACACACCCATGACAGCCTTTGACTAAAACCAGCTCTTGCGAGGAGGGTGAAGATGATGATCAGCTCACGGCGACGGAAGTTGCTGAGGAGGACCTTTTGTTGTGCTCTGTTCAGACACTGTTGTTTTGCGTTCTTCGGAATTTCGTAGTTCAGGTATGGAGCCATGTTCATTCTGCTGTTGACCAGGAAGAGATTCCAACGATCGATGACAATCCCACCATGGATGATCCAATGGAGGAAGCTCCCACGATCGTGCCGGAGGTGCCGTTGTTGATTCTTGTGTTGATTCTGCACTGTTGGTAGCGCTACACATCATGTTTCTCTTGATGTTTCTCTTGACTTCGACAGGATCTGAAGAAGGATGCAGCCGTCAAGGTCGCTGCAAAGGCAATGCCGCGTCCAACGAAGGCAGAAACATAGAATTGTGAGCATGGAGTGACACCATAAACATGAGAACATCATTCATGGAATCGTTCTATTTTTGCTGGACAGGATCCGACAGCTGCGGCATCATCATCCTCCAGTCGCAGGGCCAAGGAGACGTGGCAAATATGTCTTCTTATTTGTCCGTGTTGTTGCAGCATTGTTGCATTGATGTTAACTTGTAAGTTTTGTTGGGTGCAATTTTGACATTCTTCTCAGGAGGTTCGCATGGGCGACATCGTGTACCAACGCCATGTCGGACGTGGGGTGACGGAGGAGGACAAGCCGTATCTTGGCTGACATTGTTCAATGTCATGTGCACTTTTTCACTTGACAGTTTCAATTCAAGTTGCATTTTTCCTTGCACACAAGCAAGCATGAGGTCCTACATGCCTTTGATCGAGGGCAGCAGAGGCATCTGGGTGAGCGGCTACTTCGCATAATGTGCTGCCAGGCATCAGAGCAACCAGACTGCACCTGGATGCTTCATGTTTTTTTGTTCAACATGTCCCCTGGCAATTCTTCATCAGTCTTGTTCTTCTTAGGCACCATGCGGAGTGCAGAAAGTAGGCGCAGCAGATCGGTGCCGAGATCATCTTCTTCAATCCTGGCTACAAGA
>Ga0126342_10014581_pt1 | contig 13862 bp, 11 predicted proteins | sample Cyp1metagenome_FD_92528 | JGI IMG/M metagenome (GOLD analysis project Ga0126342, IMG submission 92528) | Coral microbial communities from Lord Howe Island, Old Settlement Bay, Australia - Cyphastrea 1 metagenome | ecosystem: Host-associated > Invertebrates > Cnidaria > Coral ...
CGCCGTTTTTGTGGAATTGCGCCGTGTTTTCTACATTGCGCCATTCTTGTGGACTTGCGCCTGATTTTTTTGTAGGTTGGGAATGCGCCCGAAATTTTGGATACATGAGTCTCTAGGTATATATATATGGTTGGTGGTTGACCTACCCATCTGGAAAATCATGGAGTGAAAGTCAGTTGGGATGATGACATTCCCAATATATGGAAAAATGTTCCGAACCACCATCCAGATATATACAACACGCTTGGAGATAGGCCAAATGAACACTGCACAAGGGATATGCAAAGAATCAAAAATCAAAATCCCGAATCAGTCATTGATTAGACTTCCAACCCTAAAACGCAAATGTCAAAAAAGGAATAGCGTCTTCCTACATGTATTGGAGTCCATCATGAAATCTTGACTTTATCCACTCCACCTTATATTGCAGGGTAGTATCTTCGCTTTATTTGCTGACCTATTACTAACCACAGGACAGCATTCCCAAATTCAACATACCCTCTGGTAAACGTTTACATAGCTATGGAAAATCACTATATTTAATGGGAAAACTCACTATTTCTATGGCCATTTTCCATAGCTATTTTGACATAACCAGAGGGTAAATCATCATTTGTCCCATGCTTTTCCTACGGAAAATCCCAACATTTGTCCCAAATTCAACATATCTTACCACCACTCGAAGTGCCCCTTCCGTTGCCTTCGTTCCAGGCTCCTCACTCCATGGCAACTCGTTGGAGCACTTAGAGTCCTTGGAGCTGAAGTGACGTAGAAAGGGGAGCCGTTTATGATGCGCAAATAACTATAGTTAATGGGGTTTATAAACCAACTCATAATTTGGTTAACTATATTTAACTATGGTTTATGGTAGATATAACTAATATACTTAATTATACTTAGTGGGGTTTATAAACCAATTTATAGCTGGGGAGGCCCACATTGTAGCATTGTTATGCACTGATTCTTGAGAAATTTTACAAAAAATCTGATAAAATAACATCAACATGTTTGTTGCTCGTGTTTGAATGTTTTCAGGTCAACAACTCTCGGGACTCGGCATGGCGACTGGCTTGAAGTCAAAAGATACCCCCAATGTATAAGCCATGCGGGTGTGCCTAAACATGAATAACAATGACTAATTGGTGGTTTCAACCCCCTTGAAAAATATTAGTCAGATTGGATCATCATCCCAACTATTGGGGAAAATAAAAATGTTCCAAACCACCAACCAGATGATGTATATCACCTGAATGGCAACTTTTCGACCAAAAAATGGTGATAAACTACATGAGACTATCAAAACTTAGGGGTAACCCATTTTCAGACACCATTTTTTCATGCACATGCCATTGAGTGGCGAAAACTTCGTTCCAAAAGCAATGGATTGTCAAACCAATCATCTTCGAATTCTTCAATGGCTTTCCAAACATTGATCTCCCAACCAATGTTTCAGCTTGACCCAAATTATGCATGAATACCATCATGATTTTGATGCAAACCCACATCTATTCTTGTTATTATAGATATGAAGGTATCATTATCAACCAGCATTATCTATAATGATAGCCACATCTATTGGAATTATATGGAGTTATATAATTCAAATTATAATTCATATATCATATATTTATCATATCAATTATCACCCATGGTCTATTACCTGTTGGACTAATTATCTATGTCACATGATTGGAATTGTCAATGTTACATGGCCAATCTTGGATACCCTGCGAACAATTAAATTACTAGTTGCATGGTTAGTAGATAATCCCATTGTTACCAAAAGACTAGTTAGGATTAGTTTCTACCCATGTAAGATTGACCTATTATAATTATTTTTCAGGTACAGTTCTATTCAAAGCCATCGGCCTGCAGCCATGGTGCCAACTCCGGCTCCACTCGAGGAGCCAAGCCACCTGATTTCACCAGTTGATTGGGTGATCAGTTGATCAGTTGGGGTTGGATGAAGCATGATGAAACCATTTGCTTGAGATTCCACATCTTCCAAAAATTCATCGTTACAAGGTGGTGCCCCCAGTCGATAGCGTTCAGTTGGTAAACATAACTCTAATTTCACGTTTGGACTTATGGTAGATATATCGAACTAGTTAATGGGATTATAAACCAACTTATAACTTGGGGGGCACCACCTTGTAATGACAAACATCGGCTCTATCAGGGATCTCAGGCTAAACCAACAAACATCACTGGGATTCTTTAAGCCAGTTGGTCAGTACTTGTGACAAAGGACATCTACCGCATGTCAGATACATAACACATTGGAAACTTGACTCAATGCTCCGCAAGCCAACGTCCCTGGGATTCCAATGTATTTTTCGATCATCTCCTAGGGATGCCAAAGTGAACACCCATCCAACTGCCAAGGAAAACCTCCATCAGCACGAATCAAACAGCAAAAACTAAAGCGTTTGCACGTCAGATTGTTAAGAACAAACAAATCATCAAATCACATTGAAGAGCAGGAGAGAATTCACTGGCTGGATTTTTTTTTCGGGGGAGGCACTATATATGTAGGTTTCCTGAAGTGGGGGTACCACTATTGGTTTCAATCCTAAACCGGTTTCATGGAACCCTCCGAATTCATCTCAACTGGAACCCTCATTCAGCCCATCAGATCTCAAAGCCCATATATGTGCATATATATATATAATGTATTATATTATAGATAGATATAAATCATATCCCAATATCAACAAATATCCACAATCATTCCAAGCAGCAGAAACCCCTCCTGCGGCTCCCCGCCCCTGAACCCCGACGGTTCATCTAAGCAGCTGAGCTGTGGATCGGTGCTGCCCACCCAGTGAAAGGTGGAACCCTCCAAGCGGCGTTGCCTTGAGACAAGCAAACATGGATGTTAGCGGTAGATCTTAATGGATGTTCATTGATGTTTAATGGATGTTAAATCAATACTTAATCGAATTTTATGGGATCTGAATGAGTTCTGGCTCATTTTTTATAATAATTCACGAACCTGAAACGTTCGGCCGTTGGTTGGGATTCATGATCATTCCCCTTACGAATCATCCCTGGCTTGCTGGAAATCCTCACGCTAAATGGATGGTTTTCATGGGAAAATCATCGGTAAATTGATGATCTTCTTACGTGTGATGTTTGACTACAGGTTCTTACGTGTGATGTTTGACTATAGGAGGGTAATGTGGTAATTGGGGATATCATTGGGATAAGTGGTTGTAATGCAATTCTTACTTTCACTTGTTTATAATTGGTTAATGTGAGATACAATCGGGAATGGTGGGGGCGATTGGTTGATATCTGTCATCATGGGCCATGGAATTACACTTATCAATTGGTAAATGGATGTTGCCCAGCCGGTTTCTCTTCCAACATGGCAGCTGTATCCCACGTTTCCGTGCGAATCTTTGTTACAAGGTGAGGCTCCGGGTTCATCTCTATAGGTTGACTCATATACAGCTTGGAGAACGGTTTAGGGGAGATGTATTAATACATATATATATAGATATATAACATTATTATTTGACCATGGGGTGAATCTAAACCAACAAACATCACTGGAGTTGTAAGTCCCACAACACAGAGAATGTAGGGGATATTCTCACGTATTCATCGGGTGAAGCTAAACCAACGTTCATATCAATTGGGGGGCCTCACCCAAGGGAATAACTAACCCAAATGCCCATCTAGGTAGTGTGCAGTTGTCAACCACCATGCCATGTTAGGGAATGATGGGGAACTCCAAAATTTTCTTTCATGTTGTTCAGAAAAGAAATGTGGCACGGTGATCCTCCTGTTACGCTGTATATCTGAGGCATCCGGGTGAGGCCAGTTATAGTATTGTAGCTACACTCATACTCTTCCCAACTAGCTTAAGATCAGTTCATGCTTGTACTTAACATACTTAACTTATTTGACATACTTACTTAACATGTAGTACTAGCATGTAGCGCCTAAGGATAGTGGGGAAAAGTAAAGCCCCAGATTTCGATCAATGCTGCCACAGCGGCTGGTACTCGTTCACTGGACCTTGAAGTTGAGGAATGTTGAACCTATGAAGGCGAACAAAAACATGGACAGATCAGGGACAGGAAAAATGAACACGTGCTGGGATTCCATCATAGAAAATTGCGATATATACATATAATATATACATATAATATATACATATAATATATACATAATATATATATATATATACAACTATATAATCATATCTACATGGCCTAGCTCACAATTTTGCTCGTTCACTGCAGGTCAAAGTGAAGCTGGCTGCTGTGCTATGGGATATCTATCCCCGCAATTTTCGAAAAAATAACGCACTAAAGTGGCCCTCCGCCGGGTTTTTTCCCATCGCAGCTGTCGTTACCAGGTCCATCCCAAACGTCCGGACGTTTGTCAAAAACGATGCCTGGTGAGGACCAAATGTCTCGATCTGGGGATGATTCTCCGAAAAAGGGGACAACAACTACTTAGATGGGCCATGGAGTTAGTTGTATAACTAGTTAGTAGCCGTGGGTTATTTCATTGGGATTTTTTGAGGCTTAGTTAATCCCCAGTTACTAACCAGGAATCTGCAAAATCCCATGGCCCATCTAAGTAACCCACAATGGGTTGATCATCTAGTGTAGATCTACAGTACTTCTTCCACCCAAAGTTGACGAAACTTTAAACACACATAATATGAAGACCATTCACCTGTCCTTTCCCAGGTTTTTGCCCGTTTGCGAAGGTGTTTTTTGCCCAAAAAACCGGGTCCGCCGTATCCGCAAAGTGATCATGAAGATGGTCCCACTGTATCTGCATGAAATTCCCCATCAATGATCCCACGAAAATCACAGACAAGTCCAAATCAAATCCCATTCCACGAATATCTCTCAGTAAAACAAATGTAAATCCCATAAATTGCCAATGTTCCCCATAAAGTGAGTAAAAATTCACCCAACTCTCCCCCGAATCTCGGGCCAGGGACACAATGTTCGCCTCATCACTAAAGAAGCGGCATTGCCTCGCCCGATGGACGGCTTGCGGATGATCCATGGATCAATTCCTCCCATAGAAATCCACCCATTTTAAACGTGGTTTTTTGTTACCAACAAATCACCCATTTTTGCTTAGTAAAATCCCATCAAATCACGAAATCCCACCATTTTTACCCTCAATTCCCCTCAATTCATCACCATGTTGCTCTCAAATCCCTAACTGGTTGGTGGTTGAGCCTACCCCTCTGAAAAATCATGGAGTTCGTTAGTTGGGTTTAGGATGACATCCCATATATGAAATGGAAAAATAAAAGTCATGTTCCAAACCGCCAACCAGTGGTGATTTACCCTCTGGTTATGACTAACATAGCCATGGTATAGATGGCCCTAATCGAAATAGATGATTTACCGAACTAAAAAAATGGTGATTTACCCGTTCCCCTCAAATCCCCAAGGTTAACCATAATTAACCCTTATTAACCATGTTTAACCATCATTAACCATCATTAAACTTGTGTTACTTTAGGTATATGAATCCATGAAATAGATTAATAGATTAATATGGGCACTTTATTGTTAATATAATAATGGATTAATATACCTATAGATCAATATATATATATATATATAATAAGATTAATATACCTATAGATTCATATATGGTCACTTTATATGGTCACTTTATGGTTCATAATGGATTCATATGGTCCAGATTGATATGGTCAAGGGACAGCTGGCTCTTCAGCACATCGACTCCGAAGACTTTCAGGGCGATGTCATTGGCCTTGGGCGACCCAGGGACTTCGCCCAGGGACTTCACCCCAAAAAAACCTGGCGATTTCGGGGATTTCACTGGATTTAACCAAGAAAAATGCTGGTTTAATGGGATGTTCATCTGAACAATGAGGATTTCACCAAGAAAAAAATATAGAAGAATGGCTGGTTGAATGGGCTTTTTAATGTGAAGCATACTGATTTCATGGGGTGATAGATTATCAACATCGGTGATTTAGTGGAACTTGATCATCAACATTGGTGATTTTATGAATTTTAAACAAGGAACATTGTGATTTAATGATTTTAATAGGACTTAATCAGCAAAAAATGGTGATTGGATGGCATTTCATGATGATATAACCAAGCATTTCATTGGGACTTGATGGTAGCATGAGGTGACTCACTTCGCATCAACAAAAACATCCATGAGAATTGTCGATCCGGCAGCCAGGCACCTGGTGCTTCAGATCCCATGATTTCATTTATCATTCCACTTGATGCGGCTGACTTATATGGCCTCATTTGGCGTTCCTGAATTTCATGAGCATAAATGGTTGGTTGAAAGCATGTCAAAACAAAAACACATACCCATTTGTTGTGTGCATTTTCATCATAGGGCTTTGATTTCATTTGATTTCCAGAGTTGCTGAAGAGCAATTTGAAACCTTTTCAGTTGACCTCCCGATTCGCATATCGCACAAAAGATATTGAGAAAATCGCTGCCCTGCCAGGCTTGGTTTCACAAGTTGGACAACTTGGACAGAGCTTAGTAAACAGCAATAGTCCTTACAATGTGGGGCCCCCAAGATAGCTAAGTTGGTTTATAAACCCCATTAACTATAGTTATTTACGTACCATAAACCATAGTTATTGGAGTTATGTTCACCAACTTAGCTATCTTGGGGGCCCCACATTGTACCTGTAGCATCTATCAATATCTGCAACATCTCTAAGATATTTATGTTGTCCATCTTGAGGTGTGCTGGATGGAGGTGGTGTCCTAGTTCGGAATCGCAATAAGTTATGATGCAACACCTTGAGGTTCTCGGTGAAATAGTCAACATATGCGGCTAAATCCCTTTGCATTTCGAAGTTTCGTCAAATAATCATTTGAGCAGTGTTTAAAAAATCGCTCTATCATTGCATTTGAACCTGGTTCATTTATGGTGATTTCCCTATTGGATTAAATTATAATCTCCAATATATCAATGGGAATTCCAGGATCCTAAAATGGAGGTATACCATATAAGGCCATATTTTGCTGGGGATATCCCCTTACATAGGCCTTACATAGGCCTTATATATGGTAGGTACCTCCAATTTAGGTTCCTGAAATTCCCATTGAATATACAAAGGGTAGATTTTCATCCCCTATCAACCAACAGGGCTAGATCGCAGCCACTGCTATTGTGTTAGTATGTCCAGTAAATTTTCCAGAAAATCCCATCATTCATCTTCGATCATCTCAACCCTGGATTAATAAACCCCAAACAATGGTTTAATTGGGAGGGTACCATAAAAATTGTATTAGATTAATTATGACTATTGGAGTACCCCCTTTTTGTTAATAAACCATGGTTTAGCAAAATCCGGGCTTGACATTAACCATTAATAACCATTAATAACTATATATATATATATATTAATAACTATAACCATTAAAAATCCCATCATTCATCTTCCATAAAACCCATTCCCATCCAGAAAACCCAAAGCTGGAGCTGCTGGAACCAGGGAGGGGTGCTGCGCCATCTCTTCGTCAAAGGCTTCCCGTTCCTCGAACTTCTGGGCGTAGAGGTGCATCGGAGTTCCTGGTGCGAACCAATGGGTGGTGTAGGTGACGAAACCATAGAAACATGTACAGGATGGTACCCCCTAGTTATAAGTTGGTTTATAAACCCTATATCAATCTATATTAGTGATAAGTATCATAAACCATAGTGAAATTGGAGTTATGTCCATCAACTTAGCTATCGTTTAGTGGCCCCACTTTGTAGATGACGAAACATGATGAAACATGTAGGAACCATGTGAATTCTGCCGAGAAACATGGTGATTTGAAGGGATTTACAACTGATTTGTGATAGCTAAGTTGACGCGGGTCTAAGTTAGCCTTTGGGTTGCCTACAATGTGGGGCCCCCAAGATTGCTAAGTTGGTGAACATAATTCCAATAACTATGGTTTATGGTACTTATAACTATAGTTAATGGGGTTTATAACCCAATTTATAACTGGGGGGGCCCACCTTGCGGGGTGTATAAGCCAACGAACTTCACTGGGTTGAACCAGAGGACTTAGGAACAACTGGTTTCGTCTACCACATGGCCATGCCCAGTCAATCTGGATGAGTCTGAAACATGGTGCAAACCAAAAAAAAATATTCTGGTTGGTGGTTTCAACCCCTCTGAAAATTCTTAGTCAATTGGGATGATTATTCCCAATATATGGAAAAATAAAAAATGTTCCAAACCACCAACCAGTATTACATATCTAGCAGTGAACATTCACAAGGATAATTGACAAGACCCAAACGTGGTGGATTCCTCAAACTTCATCCAACCTTTTTGACCGGCGATTTAACATAGCTACTGAACATGACCCAGCTGATTTACCTTTCTAGATAGTGATTTTCCAAAGCAAGTGTTAAATTACCAAAGGGTAAATTCCCATTCAATCTCGTGAAATCACCGTTTCTTGATGGAATCTTGATGGTTAAACCAGCCTTTTTTCATGGTGCCCTGTCCATTCAAAACTGGGGATACCGACCTTTCCTTAAAAGCCTGGGTCCGCCCAGCCTGGCCCGGGATAGGTCGAGAAGGATGCAGTTCTGATGCCGAGTTGTTTGGCCGCCAAGAAGGGGTGCAGCAGCATTACGTTGTACAACACCTGAAGATGATTCCCCACAGGATGGGGCCCCCAGTCGAGCTCGCGTTCAGTTGAGATATGGCTGTGGCGGAAAAACCTATGGTTTACGGTAGATATAACCAACTAGTATTCATGGGGTTTATAAACCAACATTCACATCACTGAGGGGCATCATCCTGTACAACCTGAATATAATATATATATATACATAATATTATATATATACATACATACATATATATATATATATAAATATTGTAACCCCCAAAAGATGCCACAAAGTCTTTCCAGAATGGATGCTCGTTTGGATGTTAGAGATGTTTCACAGATGTTTTCCAGGATTCCAACCTTTTTGGCATCTTGTTTTGTTGGGGGTATCATATAAGACAAAACCCGTGATATCTCAGTGATCAACCAAGATGGCCTGAGCACAGTAAATGATTTTTGTTGATATAACCGATAGGATCCATGTATGGTATATATGCTAACATTTGGGGTATATGGATGGGATCCATGTTACTATATATAGCAGCACCATGGATTCTATGGTACAAGGTGGTGCCCCCGGTCGATAGCGTTCAGTTGGTGCAAATAACTCTAAATTTCACGTTTGGACTTATGGTAGATATATCGAACTAGTTGCCATGGGATTATAAACCAACTTATAACTTGGGGGGCACCACCTTGTATATATATATATATATATACACATAAGTTGCAACTTGTAAACGAACTTACCCATCTCGGCCCACACCCAAAAGTCTATATCCGGATTCCGGATGAAACAACGGAGGATGATTCGATACATAGACTGAGATTGAAAAATCATCTATAAATCAGGGGATAATATAGACTGTCACTATCGATTCGGCTGCATCACTGAATATCAAATACATCCCAAAGCTGATTTCATCATGTAAGGCAACATTCAAAAGCTTCGCAAGCATGAAAAACTTGGTCGAAGGGTCGTTTCAAATCTTTCCCAAGTTTATTTGGAAACAAATTATCCGAAAACGGTTGCAGGAGCTCCAGTACACTAACGATTCAGGTGCATGGCCCCAAAAACCATCATCTGGGACTCTCCCGTTACTTAACCAGACCGCCACCAATTTTTACATTGGTTCATAGAGGTCCAGAGCATTTCCCATCATGGATGAATATTTTGAATAGTACAACCCCATCTAAAATAGTGAGCTTTCCAGCACTGCTGTGAATTCTCTCGACTTGAGGTGGTGGTCGCCATTGGACATCCCCATGACTTGGGAAACATCTACCGACTTAGGGCCTCACCTGACATACATCGGCTAGTGATGGCAGCCTCTTTGTAAATTTCAATGTTTGATTGTTGAGTTGAAACCCATGAAATCATATAGTCATTCCCCATTTTTGGTTGATTAAATAAACATAAATCACGTATTTTGATTAAACTTCATTAGATCATATGACATCACCAATTTCTTGGCTAAATCCCATGAAATCACATGATCTCAAAGGTAAACATCCCATGAAAACCGGCGCTTTTCCCCCATCCATGGTGAATCTTAAATATCTGCCAACACAATCTTATATTTAGCTGGTTGGTACATTTTACCATTAGCAACAGATTAAAATATCTATGGTACTCTACGGTACTATTATGCACTAGAGTATATAATCTATATGTATCTCTGGTATATTTAAGTTCATTATCAACAGCTATATTAAGCATAGGCATTGGATATCTTAAACCATAGATATTGATTAAACTATAACTTGGATTTGCTGATTCGGGGGCCCCAAAAAATAAATGTGCACTATACTATAGATTCCCCAGTCATGGTGGATTTTCCATTAAAATAAGAAATCACCGACCAAACAAAACCCACAATGTGGGGCCCTCCAGTTATAAGTTGGTTTATAAACCCCATTACAGTAACTATAGTTATAAGTACCATAAACCCTAGTTATTGGAGTTATAAGCCAACTGAACGCTATCTTGGGGGCCCCACATTGTAGGATAACCATGGTCAACCATTGGCTTCTCCGCCCGGCAGAGCTCCAGCCACTCCAGAGGCTCCAAGGCGCCACGTCTGGACACCAACCTTGGCTCCAGCTTTTCACTAAGCGACGGCCGAGACAACAGCCTGCGATGGTGGGGATGGTGGCGTATGGTGATGGCGGCTACGCGATATGGCGCAACAGCCATGGATTTGTGGGATTGAACATATGATTTAATGAGATTTAATGAGATTTAATGCTTAGAAAGTGGATTTGAAAGTAGATGTCCTCCAATTTATGGTATATTTGCTGGTAGATTGACCAGTTCACACGTATGGGGGTGAACCAAGCAACATGGGTGCCTAGATCATGGGTTTGCCGAGGACTTGGGCATACTCTATCTTAAAACCAAATTGGGGAAAGTAAAGATAAATCATGATAAATCATTGGATTTGGGGGACACCCTACTTTCAGACAAACCGCAAAAAAAAACATCAGTTTTCAACTCAGTGAAACGGAGAATGACCATCGTAGCAGCGTTTTATGTTGGGTCAAAGGCTAAGGTCATTCTGTGAAACCAGCCTCTTCTCAGGTGAAATTTCATAGTATGTCACATTCATTATAGATTGAATTAGTGGCAGTGGGTTTTGTATAACTGTCTCCATTTATCATGATGGTTGCAGTATGTTAAACTAACCGCACAGAAAGTTCATGGCACTGTGTTGTTACTGGACCAGTCAAAGGGAGCCGAATGCTGGATGGGGGCTCGGTTGGAAGTGGAGATGCAACGTGATGCCCCCGAAAAAATTGCTATAGAAACCCATCCAACTATCCCTAGTGCTCCAGTTATACCATCTGAGACGGTGTTTAAACAAACCCCAAGTTAAACAACTCCAAATACAGTCTCAGAAGAGGTGTTTGGAGTTGTAGGGTATAGTCTATATAATCACCCCAAACCCTACGACTGTAGTACAGTATATATGAAATTACAAATTAACTTCGATAGTAGACATGAATGTGAGAAAAACACATCTTTGATGTGACCGGTGACCAGCCGCCCAATCAACTGTCTGCCTGCTGGCAGGCTGTAAATCATCATCCGAAGCATCTGGCGAAACACGGTGGTTCTGGAGCTTGATATGGCTATGCGTTTTTAATTTGTCCAAAACTTGGGGAGGTCTCCCCCCAATGAATTTGGCAATATTGGTTTCACAATAGAAATCATCTGGTTGGTGCTTCCAACCCTCTGAAAAATCATGGAGTTAAAGTCAGTTGGGATGATTTTGTTCCTATATACCATATATACCATATATACCATATATACCATATATACCATATATACCATATATATATATATATGCCATATATATATATATACCATTAAAATATGCCATTCCCAACTGAATGGAAAATCATAATCCATTCCAGCCATAATCCATTCCATGGGGAACCCAACCACCAGTAAATCATCATAGGATCGACCCAGGTCTGCCAGGTTTTCCATGTTTCCACAAAGATGGAGCCCAAGGATGACTTCGGATGACGTGGTGAACATCAATTCGTGTGTTGGGATCCATGTGGGGTGCTACCTGGTGGTGCAAATTCCTCCAGTTCGTTATTCTTTGATACGCTTGGTGGTGCCCCCGGAAGAGGTCGCGTTCAGTTGGTGAACATAACTCCAATAACTATGGTTTATAGGTGATAAAAGGTGAATCTATAGTTAATGGGACTATTTCACCAACAAACGTAACTGGGGGGCACCACCAACTGTATTCTTCAAAAGTCTTACCAAAAAAAACGCAATCGATAAGTGATAAACCTCAGCAAGAAACGAAGTTCCAACATTGCTCAGCGTAGTCTGGGTTCCTGGGGTATGCCAGGGGAGTGCCTGGGGATGGCTCCAAGATGACCATAGGTCCAGTGGCTGTTGATTTATTTCGGCCAACCCGTAGGCTAGAAGGCCAAGAACCCTTATCCTTCAACAAACTTAGCTAGCAAAATCCTATACCAGTAGTACCGCACAAGGCGGTGGCGGAAGTTTCAAAAATAGGAAACCTATAGGAGGGTTGGTTGTTGTGAATCAGGGATGGCACAGCGAAGCCACTGATGGACCGAAAGGTGCTTGAGGTCTCCTCTCTTTCTCTCTCTTTCTCTTTTTTTCTCTCTTTTTCTCTCTGTTTCTCTATCTTTCTCTGATTATCTACCTACCTACCTACTGATCTATCTGTTTATCTATCTATCTATCTGTCTGTCTGTCTGCCTGTCTTTCTGTCTGTCTGTCTATCTATCTCCCTATCTATCTATCTATCTACCTATCTATCTAGCTGTCTAGTTTTCTAGCTATTTGTTTATCTATCTATCTATCTATCCATCTATCTACCTATTTATCTATCTATCAATCCGTCTACCTATCTATTTATCTATTCATCCATCTAGCTTACTTTCTACCAATGTATCTATCTATCTATCTATCCATCCATCTATCTATCAATCCGTCTACCTATTATCCGTTGCTGCGTCCTCGGACGCCTTTGCGCGCTGTGCCCCTTCTCGCCGCTCTTTCATGGCGGTGTGCTCCCACTGCGGGCTGTAATGCTTACATTCGTCGTACAGCCGAAGGTATTCTTTCCGGAGCACTTCGTTGCGCGACCGCTTGGCCTCTCGCCACCCACTGTGCTCCAGCAAAACTGCCAAGACGAACTTCGTATCTTCAATGTCCAAGTGCCTGCACAATCCCAGCCACATTGCATCACTTTCCCGTAGCTTCCGTAACAGCTGCCGACAGCTTGGCGGTGGCGCCCTTGTGCGGTCCCTGCAGTGCTGCTCGCTGTAACTATCTATCTATTTATCTATCTGTCTGTCTGTCTGTCTGTCTGTCTATCTCTGTCTGTCTATCTATCTGTCTATCTTCCAGATTGAAAACGAAGCTCTTCTGCGAGACTTCCTCATTTTTCGAACTTAACAACATCAAAAACAAAACAATTCTGCGACACTTCTTTAATTTTTCAACCTCCTCAATGTTTGAACTTAACAGCGTCAAAAACAAAGCAATTCTGCGAGACTTCCTTCCAAAATGGAAAGTTGAGTGCAGCGCTGGGAGCCTCGTACCAATGCGTTTTGTGATTTTTCCACTCCACCTATCTAAAGTACTGCGCCTGCCACGAAAAATTGATGCCAGGTCATACGAAGTGCTGCACCTGTCACGCAAAATCATCTTAGCAAACCTACAGATCTGATGCTCCAAAATGCAACCTCTCTCAGGA
>Ga0126342_10014582_pt1 | contig 13861 bp, 13 predicted proteins | sample Cyp1metagenome_FD_92528 | JGI IMG/M metagenome (GOLD analysis project Ga0126342, IMG submission 92528) | Coral microbial communities from Lord Howe Island, Old Settlement Bay, Australia - Cyphastrea 1 metagenome | ecosystem: Host-associated > Invertebrates > Cnidaria > Coral ...
CCAAAACAATGAAATTGTTCAATTACTAAAAGTTGTGGTGATGCCAAACTTGAACTTTTTCCAGGCGCACGGCCTCCCGATACGACTTTTACAAGCTGATACGACTTAACGCTAGCGTTAGTATGTTAAATTATCAGAGGGTACACCAAAGAAATATGTGATTTTCTTGCGGGCAGGGCTGTCTTTATCTTGCCTTCACGCAGGTCTTCTGACAACCTGGTTTCGCGATCCATTTTTAAGAAAAACGTTTCCCCTGGTCTGTATTTTACCACTTCCCCAACGTTTCCCAAGTTTACTTATTTCTTCTAAGTACTCTAAAGGACACGAATGACATTAAATCTAGTTGAATGTGATTCTATTGTAAAAGGCAATGTCACATCCACTGGCCATCATTGGTTGAGCAATGTTCCCCCAGTTAACGGCCAGCATCAATTATAAAATATATACGTCAAACAAAACCTTATCATTCCCACGTTATAGAGTGAGATGTGAATTCCTACCTCTACCGCTCACTGCAGACAGTTCACTTTTTGCAGATATGTTGGTTTCCCATTCCACTCTTTCCCAAGTTTCCCCATGGCCGTGAATTTCTAGTTGCATGTGGTGTGGCATAAACGGCCTTGACCAAAAGGCCTTTTTGGCCCATGAGTTCCCCAAGAGCCACTTTTCCAGCATAAAATTTGTCTACAACAAACAATCCCAAGCGGGTTCCCACCTCTTATCAAACCTTTTCCACCTCTTGATGTTAAAAACTATCATAATATCCTATCTCAATCCGATTATCACGGTATTTGTTCATATTTTCGTTGGTTGGATTCCACATTACAACGATATATTGTTTTTTTTCTCCCAATTTCTCCATCTTAGATAGGATAAACATATTTCTGTTCTTTTATGTTCTCCATATTTCTCTTTTTTAATGTTAAACATCAATCGTTTCCACCTTTTTTCCCAGCTTTTTCCCACCTTTTTCCCACCTTTGAAGTGCCAACCCGGTGCCGAGGTTCCCAATGGCTCCGCCCAGAAAGGCCCCCGCAATGAGCACCGGCTCCAAGGTATCACCGGGGAAGCGCAAGGAGACGCTCAAAGCGAAGGCCGCCAGCTTTCCCAGGGCGAAGATCAGGAGGTACCCCGCGTGGCCTGGAAAATTTTGGAGGATATATATATAAATATATATATAGATATATATGTGTATATATAAATATATGTGTATATATATATAGACATAGATTGGTCTATAGTGTATATATATATATATAAGAAGTCATTATTTTTACAATGAGTTGGTTATGATAATTAAAGATAATATTATCTATATACTATGTGGCTCATCCTACTTACTAAGTAGGTTGTATCCCTGATCTTGTTGGTGGGATAAGTAGGCTGAATGCTCTTAAAACAGGGTGAACTAACAAAACCAGGGATACATCTGAATATTCGTGTGGGTTGTACATGTATAGATATGGAATGGTGCTTATTATGATGAAGGTTATTCACCTACATGGTATTGATGGTGCTTATTATGATGAAGGTTATTCACCTACATGGTATTGATTTGCTATCATTATTCTTACTATGGCGGGCTCGTGCATCTTTTATATAAACTTTATTATCTTGATGTATTGATTTGTGCAGCTCTTATGCTCTTATTAAAGCCATGTATACCTGCTGGGAAAATGACAGAGTGACGTGAGTGAATTGGTAAAATTGAATTTAATCTGGAATATGTTGTTCCAACATCCACCCCCAATGCCAACAAACATGTCATGCAAGAAGTTTCTGGGGGAGTAGCACCCACACATAATCATATGCATATGCCCGTGCATGCAATTGTCTCCAGGAATGATGTTACATGCCTATATAAAATTAAGAATGTAAATTTACATCAAGAATTTTCATGAGCATATGTACCTAAAACAAGGCCGAGTATTTCACATATTTCACTGAACTCGTGGTGGTGATGATTCTGATATATGCTGATGCATAACAAACAAGGATGAAGATGTATATATATACTCATATGTATATTGGCACCTGAAAAGGAAGATAAACACTATGATAATGATGATGAATATGAACATAAACATGAACATGATGCTGATGACGATGAAAGTGACAGTGCTGAAAGTAAGAGTCCTTGGAAGTCTTGTTCCAGCGCGAGTTTCAGGGAGTTGACACCAATACCTCGGTTTCAAGATCTTCCATACCAGGCAACACCCCAGTTTCTCCCATCATGTTCACCGGGATCTCAAACAACAAGAACGAACTAATTAATCAATGGCCATGCAACAGGAACCGATTTATTGGAGGTACCTGCCATATAAGGCCTATTTCTTAGGTCTATGTACGGAAATATCCCCACATTTGTTTCCTGAAAAATGGTGCAGTACCTCCATGCATTGGATCCTGAAATTCTCATTGAACTAATACGGAGGGACAGTCACTACAGAGTGAACATACGCTGAGGGATATGATTTTCTTGAATTCATATTCTGGTTGGTGGTTTTAACCATCTTGAAAAATATCAGTCAATGGGAAAAATGATTGAAACCACCAAGCAGTATATATTGGACTTGAAGTAATAAGATGTAAAAAGTATATAATTCATGGATGAACTAAGCCAGAGCTTTCCGGACGCAGTTTCATGTGGCCAAAGGATGATCATATTGCAGATGGATTTTCCAGTGCCAACTTTGCCAGAAATGCCCATCCAATCAAATTATGGGGATGTAGTGATCTGCACAAATTTTCAGCCAGCGAGCGCTTTGGGTGGTTTCCTTTACCAAGCACCATTTAGAATGTACTAAATAGGTCAAGGGGAATTCACTTGACTTGTCCAGAAGCCGCTTTGGAGCCCAGCTTCTGTGCTCCCCTGTGACTAGTCTATTTTGCTATTGAAAACACCGCAGAACGTAAGAATCGTAAAAAGACAAGCTAGGACAGCTACGACATGGGTAGCATGTTTAGGTATCGAGCTTGATGCATCAATTGAATCATTTCATTTTCGGTTACACAACTGTTGTTTTCCCAGCAGATTAGCTCCAAGCTCCATCAATATCCAAAAAATCACCTCGGCAACTTTGTGAGTAGCCGTTTTTCATCTATGTTCATATGTTTTCCGTTTATGTTCATCTAATTTGGTACTAGTTCATCTACTATTTCCCAGCTTCAAGATGTTTAAAGGCGAAGAATCAAAGAAAATTCACCAACAAAGAAAATTCCCCAACGGAATCAGTGGATCGCTTTTTTGCGCCGGTTGCACTCCAAGGTGCCCCATACTCCTCGCAGTCCTCACCGAGAGGGTGAAACTGCACAAGATGGCTAGAATATGTGATGTTTGAATACACACGTTGATACACGTTGGCAAGTTGATATTCATTTACATAGATTCGATTGAATTCTAACGATATGGTCATTTAACGTAACATAGCTATCGAACATCAGAATTTTTTAATAGGTAAGTCATCTACAAATGGTCCATTGTCCATGGCTATTTCTATTTGCCAGAACCCAATCTCTATTCATGGTGAGGTCGGTTGATCATTTCAACGCGGAACCATAAGCAATGCACTTGCTGGCCGTGTAGCCACGGCATTGGTTTTTATCACCACCTTGGCAAACATGCTCTTTTCTACTAGGTTATATACATTATATATATATATAATCCATGTTGATGGGCCATAAGCCACTCTTCCTGGGCCATCAGTTGATGCTCATGACCTTTCATGATTTCATTTTTGAAGAGGATATACATAGAAACCATGTTCTGACAGGCTGTCAAATCCCGTTTGCCAGTAATACCCCTGTCAATAAAAGTAAACCGAAAGATCTCAAAAGCAATACATGGTGGCCACCTGCTCACATAGATTTCTGAGATATATCACTTACCCTAGATAACTTATCACACCTGTGGGACAAATCCTCCATTTAGTTCTATGATTTTCCCATTATATGAGACATTAATATCCGTTTAGTTCCACAATTTTCCAAAAAAAGCCCGCCATGTTTGATCAAAGGATATCTCCAAATGGGGGTTTTCACAAATGGAGGTAGCCCTAATTAAATTATCATGGTATAATATGGTATATATGGTTATTATACTGTTAATAATGGTTCATATATGGTTATTATATGGCTAATGATGGTTAATAATGACTTGTTGGTGGTTGAGCCTACCCCTCTGCAAAATATGACTTCGTCAGTTGGGATGATGACATTCCCAATATGATGGAAATTCATAAAAGCCATGTTCCAAACCACCAACGAGATCTATAAGTAGGCCATTTTCCATTGCCATGTGTTTTTTTTGCCATGTTTGATTACGGGAGGTTAATCCCACATCTTAATAGGATTTTTCCTTATAAACCATCCAACTATTGGGGTACCCCCATTTGAACCCCCCGCATCTCCAAGAGCACCAAGCAGATAAAAATCTCCGTCCTGTGGCATGGTATACGGCCGATCCGATACAGGCGACCAAGCCTGGAAGTTGCGAATGTTGATGCGATATGATGGGGTATAATTGGGATAGTTAAATGTGGATAATTAATACAGAAAAAGTGATTTTTGGGAAAATGTGGATGGGGTATAATTGGGATAATGATCACCCAGAAAAAAGGATAATATAACCTATGATTTTGGGTTGGTATTGGTGGACTTCCATCCAATTTCTGGCGGTTCTAATCCGGAAAATCAAGTTTTAAAGCATCTATTTTGAAAGTAGACATCTGTGGTTGGGAAATTCAATGCGTAGCCCCAACCGGCTCCCCATTTGATCTTCCGGCAAATAGTTCCATAGCTCCAAACCATTTTAAAGGCGAAGCCGGTGGAGAAAAAAGGGGTTGTCTGAAAATAGGGTACCCTAATATTTGCTGGGTAACAAATTGTTATCAATAATATTAAATGTGAATGGACATGGTACATCAAATCTGTCATTAATCTTTAAAGCTTCACCACAATTTTATGGTTCTTCAATTGAAATAATAGTTAATAACATTCCCCATTAAAAGATATTAAAAGTACCATTTCACAACAAAAATCCTCATTGGTGGATACGCGTGGTTTCTCACAAGGATCCACACCTCAATCACCCTATCGTGCCCCAGTTTTTCCAACCTTGAAACCCATTTTCCCAAGCCCTCTGGTCATCAAACATAGCTGCCGGAACCTCCCACTTCAAAAAGGAGTGTCCCAGTCAAAATGCCTATTTGAATGGCGGATCTCCCAGCTAGCCATATTGGAAAACACCTGGAAGGTACAGTATTATGCAAGCCGGTGAGGCCTTAGATTTAGATAGCTAGGTTGACGCACAAAACTTGGCGGGGGGTGGGCCTCACATGGTAGTCATTTGCAGTCCCTTCAACCGGTTTCTTTCCCCACATTATCTGGTTGGTGGTTTCAAGTCCTCTGAAAAATATGAGGTCGTTGAGGCCGTCCGTTGGGATGATGACATTCCCAGTATATGGAAAAAAACATAGCACCAACCAGTTATTTTTCCTGCCATCAACTAGTGCCTCCAACGATGCCAAAGAGGAGCCAGCGGGGCAAAGGGATCCAATTCCTGCGCAGAATTCCAAGATATTCCAAGGGGATCGGGGATTGAACTTACCTCACCAGAAAGAGTGAACCATCCCAAACATTGTTGGCCACATTAAAAAAACACACCTTGGCTGGTAAATACATGTATATATATATAGAGAGATTAATTTCTGACCATGTGCTTCTTACTTGTCCATCTGGTTAGATACAATGGCTAGTTTAACTTCTATCATGTTAAGGGGATGTCCAATCAGTCACTTGTTGATTTTGGTGACCTGAAAGGATTAAACCAACCACAAATGGTGGTTGGTTTTGCAACACCTGGAGGTTTATCCGGTAAACCAGTGAATCCATATGAATTCATCAAAAATCGTGGTTGAATCTATACACATTGCTTTTTGACTCCAAAATGTACAAGCAAAAATGGTGATTTTAGCAACAGCACATGGGAGCTCAGGCAACCAGAGTGGAGAAACGCACGGCCAGCATGGGGGAAGTCCGCAGCACAGAGAAAAATCCTGCATGAAACTTGGCACTTTGATTCAAACCTGGAAAGGATTGTCAGTTGCCATCCAGGGCTTTCCATATGTTCCTTCTCGATCCTGAAAAAGATCCACTCGGCTATGGGGAAACTTTGAAAATCCATGGATTGAATCAATGAACAAATCTGGCCATGGTTGCCCAACCAGACCTGGCCATGGAACCCTGGAAGGATGGAAAAGGTCTTGCGATCTGATCTTTCAACGCTTCAAACCAGTTGAAGCATCATGACTGGCATAATCCCGGCTATGTTTTCTGGGATCTAAGATGATATATATATATAATGTAAACACATCTTTGCCGAAACTGAATGATTGCTAAAAATGATCGAAAGGCACAGCTCCAAGTGGCCCAACTGCCAAGTGTCATGAACTTATGGACATAATGAAAGACCCGGCTGAAGACGAAGCCCACCAAAGCCGACTTGGGTCCGGTGGGAGGATCATCCCGAATGGAAAATTCCATGGGTCAGAACTAATAAGCCGCTTGTCGCTAACCACTTACTAAGTCTGGCAGAAACAACTGTGAGTGGGACCCGGTTAAAAAAACAAGGCACTAGTCTCCACTTGTTCAATTTTTTGCATTATTTTGCTAGTCTATCAAGCCTAAAGGTACAAGCAGCGTCGCTGATTAGGTTTGCCGGGCCAATTCCGGGGCAGTTTAGGCTCAAGTCTCCAAAAACTCAGCCCAGGAGCAGGTCGGGTGTGGCCTTTCCTATTGGATTCCATGATGCACATGACCTACATACCAAGCATTGGGGATAGTAGGCTCAGAAGATCTCTCAAATCTCAAAACGCGCCCACGTTCTAGACACCATGTCAAAACCCCAAGAGCCACTGGATATCATGTCACACACCAAAGGGGTTTCATCATTTGCCCTGGGAAGATGAGCCTCGGTGGAACTCAACAAAACAAACAACGGAACATTTGGGATGGAACAAACAGCAAAAAAAACATCAGGATGGTGCCGCCCAGTTATAAGTTGGTTTATAAACCATAGTAAGAACAGATATATCTACCATAAACCATAGTTATTGGAATTATAAACCAACTTAGCTAACTATGGGGCGCCATCTTGATGGAAATGAAACCAAAAACACTCGCTCGAGTTTTATTTTGGAAACATGGTGACGTTTCCCATGGGATTCTGCAATGGCCAAGGTCAACCGTATCGCAGACTTATCCGAGGTGCGATGAAACCTATACAGACGGAGATCAGCATCCACATATTTTGCCCCAAAAGTTCATGAACTGATCCTGGCCGCAAAGGACATCGAATCGGGGCCTTAGAGAACCCAATGGTATTGCAATGGCCAAACACGGCTGTGCAAAAAACAGATTGAAACCGACAGTAGTGACATGTGATGACTTTATTTATCTTGATTTCTGGACTGACATGTGATTTACTTTATTCATCTTGCTAGAAATTTTCGCACAAACTAATTGTAGGTAATTAGGTAAATAGGATCTTCGGACATCGCATCCCGCAAACACCACAATTGGCAGAGTGGCAAACATAATTCTCACAGATCTGATGCAAAATCGGCCCCCTATATAAATATATAAATAGGTAATGTTGTTTTTTTTGCAAAAAGCTGGCAAGGGAAAACAATGAATATCCAACGTTCAATATGAAAAATAAACAGCTTCAGGAAAATGGGAGGCAGCCGCATTGCATATAGGTTGATTTATAACTAAGCGTTGTTGTGCTGTGGATATATCTAAAGTAATCAGCTTATACGAGCCCCATATCCCAACTTGTGTGGTTCTAATCACATGTATACCGCCCTTGAACAATCTCAACTGCAAACCCAACCCAACTATCATAAAATTCACAAACAAAAAGTCATACACATCTTCATTTTTGGTGGATTCACCATGTTCCCTTATTTTCAATGGTTAAAATTTAAGCCACATGCCGCTGGATGAAGCGCATCGTTCCGCCTCCGGCAACCATGGATTCCAAGTCGGTGGAATGGGTCGCCTTGAACCTTTGATTTGCACAGCTGCCATTCACCGACTTCTTTGGGGAAACTGGGATGAGATTGGGTTTTGCGACTCGACCAATCTTTAAAGGTTAAGAGATGGGGGAAGAAGACGCTCATATTGTCAACGAAATGCGAAGTGAAAGGGTGAATCAGCGCTGTGCTGAAGCTTATGGAGGGTGCAAAAAAATACCAGAGATGAACTTCCTTTGAACCGTTCTGAAGCCAACGAACAGTGTGAGACGATGTGAGATGTATGTATGACATGTACGGCCCTTGGGTGTTGGGCCCAAGGTGATTCAACTCCGCCAAGCGGGATAGCATGCTTAGCATGACCAATGACCAACCGTAATAAACCTTGCCACGGAGATCCCTTTGCACTGCATAGTTCTTGTGGTAAACCCAATAGAAATCCCATGAAAAACAACCAAAATTGCGGGTCATTTTGCATCATCCCAAATAGAGGTATACCGTTATTCCCAGAAACAAGCAGAATGGGGGATAGTTTATTGCTAAGTTTAACACAGAATAACCCAATAATACACCAGATTGAAGGCCATTTGTGGATGATTTCCCTACTAACCATAGTCTATGGTGAGGTCATGGCTGTGGTAAAAATCTGTCCAAGCGATCTTCACCAGATTTTAGCGAAAAAAAACTGATGCCTCTATGCAGCAATGGCCTCGAAGTCCTGGGGTAAAAACCTTCTATGAAACAAAATTGCTTGGATCTGGGAACTTACCCAACCATATCTTAAACCAAAAACTCTGCGCAGTGACATTGTAGTATAAGTATGTGTAAGTTAGAGTATAGCCCATGTCACTAGCTCGTACTCGTCCAACAGTTGATGAATTAACAGTTCGTTCCCCGCTGCCATCAGCGTCATTGCAACACCCTGATCGCCATGTGTCATGATCGTCCAAGAGATGGGCTGTGATCTCCTCTATGCTGCTTCCAGGGATGCTGGTCGCCTTTGTACATGCCACTCTGACTGCTCCTTTATGTGACCGTATGTCTTCTCGAAGTCTCTTGCAGGGACCAGGCCCGTCCCTATGCTCACTAAGCTTGGGAAACACCATAGATTTGCATTGAACAGCTCTGCAGCCATGTTGACACAGAATGGAAGCATCGCCCTTTTCATCATCACTGGGCTGGCAGCTATTCCCCTAAAAAAATATGTGGCACTCTGGTCTGGAATGAATCTTCCCATGTCTGTTGTCAAACAACCTGCGCCATGGGTTGTTGGCGTCTCCTGCCGGAGTCTCAGGAGCCAATCCAGACCAACATCTTGCAAGTCTGATGGCATGGTGGGACGAGGCTCCAGCATGAGGTCATGAGCAAATCATCATCCCGGAAGGAGATCTCTCTCATCACCGTCCCCGGAGTTCAGCCTCTTTGGAGGATGTCATGATCTTTTTAATACATTCTCGCTAGACTAACCTTAGACACCCGGCACACCTAAATGCATAAAAGTACGTACACACACATATATGTGTATATATATATGCATATATACATATATATATATATATATACATATGCATATATTTACATATATATATATATATAAATATATGCACATATATATATATATACATATGCATATATGTATATTTGTATACGGTATATACGCATACTGTATGCATGTATATACATAATATACACATATAGTACTAATCTTTTTAGATCCCAAATCATCAAAATTCTTCAAACCAAGCGGAACCATTCCGCAGTCCATATTGCCAAGGTGCAGGGTCTTGTTCGAGAGAAATCCACGCATCACCGCAGTGGAAACCTCTGCGGTAGATTTTCAGGGGAACCCCAAGGTCAATGGGAATTTCAGGATCCTAAAATGTGGAGGTACGTAAACGTACCATTTTTCAGGCCATATGAATTGTGGGGATATTCCCTTACAATGGCCAGTGACGGGGTTTTCTTTGACCCGGTAGCCCAAAAAGAGATGCTAAACGCTGTGTTTCCCGTATTTGTTTGTTCGATGATATTACTTAACTATGCATTTTATATGTCCAAGTTTCTTACTTCTGCTCTAAAATATGATGCTTCAACCCGTCTGGAGATATGATCCAATAGTGATCATCATCCTACATACAAGTAGGGTTGAAACCACCAGGCAGCAGGTTTTCTTCTGGGAGGTTTTCAGCAAACATCTGATCATCCCTGGTTTGTGCTGATGTCACTATGAAACATGATAATTACTGTAACATGTTTTTTTCGCAGGAGATGACCTGGAGACATGAGCATGTGATCAACAAGCATTGTTCTGGATGGTTTTGTGCCATTGATTTCATAGCAGCTGCAAGGCTTGGATTTTGGACAAATCAAACCCGGAAGATCTTGATGAATGTCACCAACTGAACACCAGTGACCAAGATTGACCAAGAGTTGGTCAAGAATCTAGGCAGGTTGATGGAAAGGATATTTTCCAGGAAACATCAGGAAACTTTGAACTATATACATCAATGTCAGAATAGATCTTATTATCTCATCAACATGTAGGGGCTCTGATGCAATCTTTCTCTTCAACCAGTTCTACCGTAAATATATGATTCTATGTTGTTTTCCTTGGGATGCTTCAGAATTCAAGTCCCACAAATGTCACTTTAGAAGCTGGGAATTCGGAGCCTAGCTGGAGCCGGCTACCACTTGGCGCAGGGGATACAGGCAGGGGATGTAGCCCTGGGATGTCATGGTGATTTCTTCCAGGACCAGGCTATAGGCATCCAAATTTCCCCAGAATATGACATAGCTATTGAAAATGGCCATTTAAATTTATAGTGTTTTCCCATTAAAAAAATGTGATTTAGAGGATATAGACATAGATCACTGGTTGGTGGTTTTAACCATCCTGAAAAATATGAGTTCGTCAATGGGAAGGATTATACCATATATTGTGGAAAATAATCCAGCCATGTTTGAAACCACCAACCAGCATACCAAAGCGAAAACGCCTGTGACGAAGCCGGATCCATCCTTTCTGAAACGTTCTCTGGTTGCTGAACGTCCTGTCTCAAATTATCTTCACACCACGATCTCTTTTGCTTGTTGTTGGAGACAATTGTCAGTTTTTTTTTGGAACGATTCCCTCAATCCTAACTACCATTTACAGGGTTTTACGGGTCTTGGTCGGCCAGTGTGGTCGCATCAAACAGAGGTTGAACCATGTTGAACCAAGGAACCCATCAGGGAATTGATCCAAAAAACAAACTGAAAACGAAAATGGATGGGACTGAGCATTGAAAAGACCGAGAAATGGCTGTCTGAAAATCTAGAAAACCCTCCAAATTTCATGATTGATCATCATTTTCTCTTCACAATGGCCATCATTTTTAGGTGGGCTTCCAACCATCTAGGTGCTTACCGACATTTTCCGAGGCACAATCGAGCCGATTAGGATGACGCAAATCACCCGCGTGGTAAGGCGTGAGGACACGTGTGACAGCTCTTCGATGGCGAACAAAATGCCCGACAACGGTGCCTTCGATGGTTGCGGGTCTCCCATTTTGACCAATCTCCCATAATATATAATGACAATACAGGTCAAGCTACTCTCTCGTAACATTTTTCAGGTATCAGGACGGGCAAAATGTCTATCTTTTTCTTTCCCTCCGAAGTTTATTTGACAATCTCAGAATCCTGTTTTTTTGCTATCATGTGACTGGGAAACTCTTGCTATACTGTATAGCTCCTCGCCCCCCAGAGGATGGGGAAGATGGATGCCGCTCACAATAGCTCCCTCAGAACCACTGGACAATTCATTCATTGCTACCTTGGGGTCCCCCTGTGAAAACTTTAACTTCCAGTTGGTTTCAGCTCGCTGAGCTGCTTTGCTGACAGGAGCCGCTTGCAAATGTTGAACACATGATCCATATTGTCTACGCTTCATCCAGGTTTGCCCATGATTAACTACCAGAAATTCAACTAAAAAAGGCAGACCGGCAGACCCTTGACATATCCACATCAATGTCCATTCACATCCCACAAAAATTGGCTGGCGAAGCCCATGAAATTCCCTTTCTTCGTGGTGAACTCCGAGTCGCGTTGAAGGAGGCCGCAAAGCCGCAACAGAAACCCAGCGAGGCCAGGAGAGATCTCGGGCGGTTCTTTTTCATGGAACCATGAGGGGCGATTCACCTAACCAAATGTGAGGATATGCCCTCCGGTAGAGAAAACCATCGAAAAATATAGAGAATGGACTATTTATTTTGGATTTGCTTTATCAAGATGGCGATGTTCTGCAGCTATGCTGGATGACCAATCTGGCTAATAAATCCAATTCAACCTGCCAAAAGAAGAATATCACAAGTTCTAGGTTACATGTATCATCATGTATCTACTCCTTGAAACCAGGCATTTCTATTGCCAAGTTAGATTGCGAGAGGATAGTCGCTGAATTTTCGCGCCATTGATTGCGCAGGATGTAGTGACTGAGCTAGACCCCAAGCGCCCCAACATACCCTAACATACCCCACCCAACACTAGGGTCTAATATAAGCTCGGTTATTGGGGGCTACCAAATATATGGCACATGTATTTACATACATACATATAAGTATATTTGTGTAAATAAACAAATATATGTCTGTGTAAATATAAATATAAATATATATATATATATTATATGTGTGTGTATGTGTGTGTATGTACGTACGTACGTACCGTACGTACCGTACGTACCGTACGTACCGTACGTATGTATGTATGTATGTGTGTATGTATGTTTGTATGTATGTATGTACGTTTGTATGTATGTATGTTTGTATGTATGTGTGTATGTGTGTATGTGTGTATGTGTGTATGTGTGTATGTGTGTATGTGTGTATGCATGTATGCATGTATGTATGCATGCATGCATGCCTGCATGTATGTATGTATGTGTGTGTATGTATGTATGTATGTATGTGTGTATGAATGTATGTAGAATGGATATATGTATGTATGTCTGTCTGTATGCATGTATGCATGTAAGCATGTAAGCATGCAAACATGTAAGCATGCAAACATGAAAGCATGTATGTATGTATGTATGTATGTGTGTGTATGTATGTATGTTTGTATGTATGTATGTATGTATGTGTGTATGAATGTATGTAGAATGGATATATGTATGTATGTCCGTCTGTCTGTATGCATGTATGCATGTAAGCATGCAAGCATGTAAACATGCAAGCATGAAAGCATGTATGTATGTATGAATGAATGTATGTATGCATGCATGCATGCATGTATGTATGTGTGTATGAATGTATGTAGAACGGATATATGTATGTATGTCTGTCTGTCTGTATGCATGTATGCATGTAAGCATGGAAGCATGTAAGCATGCAAGCATGAAAGCATGTATGTATGTATGTATGTATAAATGTGTGTATGTATGTATGTATGTATGTATGTGTGTGTATGTATGTATGTTTGTATGTATGTATGTTTGCATGTATGTGTATAGGTGTGTATGTGTGTATGTGTGTATGTGTGTATGTGTGTATGTATGTATGCATGTATGTATGTATGCATGCATGCATGTATGTATGTATGTGTGTATGTATGTGTGTATGAATGTATGTATGCATGCATGCATGCCTGCATGTATGTATGTATGTGTGTATGAATGTATGTAGAATGGATATATGTATGTATGTCTGTCTGTCTGTATGCATGTATGCATGTAAGCATGCAAGCATGACCCCCCTGCCTTCCGTGTGTATCTACCCCCCCTCCCCTTCATACATTTCCATCGAATGTAGGAACGGGGGGGGGGGAGCAGGTGGTCAAGCCCGGCG
>Ga0126342_10014583_pt1 | contig 13861 bp, 15 predicted proteins | sample Cyp1metagenome_FD_92528 | JGI IMG/M metagenome (GOLD analysis project Ga0126342, IMG submission 92528) | Coral microbial communities from Lord Howe Island, Old Settlement Bay, Australia - Cyphastrea 1 metagenome | ecosystem: Host-associated > Invertebrates > Cnidaria > Coral ...
CTTTGATTTCATGTGACTTCTCCAATCAGAAACACACAAGATCTGGGTGACAACCATCTTTCCTGCGCGATGGCGTCTACCTCAGTGTCGCCGGTGGCAGGGAAGGTTTGTGTGGTGACCGGTGGTGGTAGTGGCATTGGTGCTGCTTTGTGTCAGCATTTCGCATCCTTGGGTGCGAAGAAGGTTGGTTGGTGCATAGAAATATGTTGGCAATTTGTGAAATATGTGGATTATGATTGGAAATTCATCGGGCAACACACATGCCAATGGGAATTCATAAAAGTTATAAAGGAAATCAATGGGAAGTTTTTTTTCCTAGTGAATTGGATCATGCGTTTTCTCCAGCCAAGAGAATGTGGTGAATGAAAACAATTGCAGGTCACAATGCGGATTGTAAGAAGCGAATGGTGGCTTGATTCATGTTTTATTTCCCATCCCCCGAGATGTCCACTTGACACATCTATCAACATGTCAACATGTGTTTCAATTACAAGAAACGAATAGAAAATGATCACTGAAGTGATTTGCGGAAACCATGCAGCAAGAAGACCATGAAAATGATGAAGACTTCGGTCGAGTGGTTCTTGGCTTGGCCCCGTGCCACGACGATCGGAAAACAAATGGAGGAAACACTGCAGGTACGTCAAAGGGACGTCTCCTCTTGATATCGCAATGACATCTGGCGGTCTTCGTTGGCACAGGAAGGAGAGTCACACCTGTGCCCCCTGCGTTAGACGTTTTACATCTATACAGATGTTACACAAACACATGACACATACACACACACACAGAACGTCAGAGATACTCGTAGGACTCAGTTGGAATGTCATTTTTTCCTGATCATTTTTTCACTTCGTTTCTTTTGGTAAGGCCGAAAGTTTCCAGAAAGGAACCATTGGCACCAAGTTAATGTGGTCTTGCACAGACCTATGCAGTTGCAAAATAGGCGTGTGTGGAAAAAACACACATATGATCACATATATGTATATAGTAATTTATTGCTATGATCGCCATATGAACATACAAGGCATTCCATATTCAGTTTCCCCCTTGACACATCTTTACACTTCCCAACTTCCCAGCATTTCCCCATGACTTTCATGGTCTGACGCAGGTGGTCGTTGCGGACCTGAACGAGGCCGCGGCCTCTGCGGTGGCGCAAGGGATCCAGGGCCTGGCCGTGCGCTGCAACGTGGCGGAGGAGATGGACCTCCGGCGGCTGCTGGCCGTGGCGGAGACGCTGGGACCCGTGGAGATCTTCGTGGCCAACGCCGGCATCCCGTGCAATGGCGGCTATGAGGCGACAACAAATTGGGGGACCATGGGGGACCATGGGGGACCTGGGGTCTGAGGGCTATAGGCTATGAAATTGTCATATGTATATATTGGATGTTACTTGGACTTGCTTGTTTTATGATTGTTTTTTTTGGGCGGGTGAGCAAGTTGCTGAATTTTGTCATGATTGGCGAGGTCTGGCTGGATCATGTCCGGAAGATGTTGGAAGTCATTTTGGGCCCAATATGGGGCAACTTGAACTGCCAAAGCGAGTGATGTTGCAATTGTTCAGCATTTTTTCTTTAGTAGTAATTATTAGTAATTTAAGACCCTCCAAGAAACAGACATAGCAACGGAAAGCGGTCCATCAATGGCTTTACAACATCTCTTTTTTCAGCGACTTTCCACTTAGTCCACTATTAGTCCACTTAGTCAACTGTCAGGTTTTGTTGTCCCCTGCAGGTCCCCAATGATGAGTGGGAAAGGATCTTCAAAGTCCACGTGATGCAACACGTCTTCGTTGCCCGGCACCTCTTTCCGCTGTGGCAGCAACGCCCGGGCGAGAAGCACCTGGTGATTACAGCCTCCGCAGCCGGACTGCTGACACAGGTGGAAAGGGGTTAGGAAGGACCCAGCTTAAGGTTTCCATAGTTGGCTATATGTTTTGTGGAATTTATGGAATGATTCTATATGCTCACACACACACACCACTACATATATATAATATATATATATATACAGAATATTACAGAATATGTTAATATATATATATGTATTAATATTACTTGGCTTCTAGGTTTCTATGTGCAAATACGCAACAAGACCAGCAGGGTGTCTAATATCAGGTGGGGTCTTTGCCCTACAGCGTGACGAAACATGCGGCCGTTGCCTTGGCGGAATGGTATCAGATCAGTTACCAGGAGTTTGGTATCCAGGTCTCGTGTCTGTGTCCGCAGGCCGTGGAAACTGGAATGATCCCCGAGGGGTCACAAGGTGGCGTGGCAGGTGGGGATGGGATGCTGAAACCCGAAGAGGTGGCCAAGGAGGTGGTGAAGGCCATGGCTTTGAAGAAGTTTTTGATCCTGCCGCATCCTGAGGTGTTGACCTATTTCCAGCGCAAGGCCTCAGATTATGAGCGCTGGCTGAAAGGAATGGGCAAACTCCAGAAGAATTTCGGGGATTTGATCAGGAGGAGCCCACCAACCTCTGCCGCAAAGCTGTGAGGCCAGTTGCTTGGCGCCTTTCTTGCGCCTTTTTGGTCGGAAAAAACTGGAATGCAGCAGCCTGGAAGGTCATGTGCCTGTTGACATCCTTTTGACAATGGGAGAATCCATTCTTGTTGGTGAAGGCACTGTGACATCCTCAATGTTGAGTGCAAGCGTCAATTGGTATACCCACCTGTTGTTGCACAAATCCTTCTCTCCACACCCTCCACCACTAATCATAGCGCTGGCAAATCACTACTTACCAGCAGAATATTGAGTCAAGGATTTTCCCGCGATGTTGGTTTCATACCAAACGAAGAATCTTAAATTGTGATAGAGTCTGATAGAGGCCCAGTGTCCAAGGTTGGGAGATGAGAGGCTTGCGCAAGCCAAACGGCTGGGACTCCCAGAGAAAACCTGATCCTGGTGTTGGTGGGAATTTCATGGATGAAACGTGAGAAGATTGTGTTTGAGTTTGGGATAGTTTGGGATATTTTGGGATAGTTGATGTTTTTTACTTTCATTGCTTTCTTTCGTGTGGCTTTTGAAAAAAAGTAGTCAGTTGGTGGCCTAGCCTTTCGGTTTTGGGTCCGGGGTACGGACAACGTTCTGTCATGTTTTTTCTTCCCCACTTGATGGCATGAAACCAACCCTGCAGGCATAGGGCGGACATGTCAACTGGACTTCGAACTCGAGGTTTGCTTTTAATTGATGGCCTTTTCAAGCATAGATAAGAAATGCGTATGCGGATCATTTTGACATGGTAGAAGATGTAGAAATAAGGGAAGTACAGTACAGTATATTTATAGATTATCAGGCTGATTATTAATAGATAGTGGTCAATAGTACAAGAGAAGAACAGAAGTGATCAGATAATTAAGATCAGATCGAAAAAGGTGTGGCAGGATGGTCAGTGAGCCGGAGTGAGGTGATTCAGAAGCACTAGCCTCTGGCGATGAAACATAGCTAGGGAAAATGACCATGTTAACAATGTTAAACGGCTTCTGTTAAATCATCTATAATACGGGGCAATATTCCGTATTTTTTTCAGTTAACAGAGGATAGATCAGCAGTTTGATGTATCCATCCCCTGACCCTCGCTATCCCTCGCTATCCCTTGCTGCGCTGCCAGATACCGATTGGATGAATTTGGATCCTGAGCTTCCGCCAGTTGAGATCGAAGAAGCGCCCAAAAAGTGGCGCTTTTTGCCCTTTTTATCAGGACTGGGTCGCCTCTACAGCTGATGGGTGAAGTCTATGGTATCTAGTGGCTGGATGTGGCTGGATGTGGCTGGATGTGGCTGGATGTTCATCTTCATAAATATGATGTGGTAAGTTTTGGCCATTCCCATGTCTTGAGATGTCTTGGTGGGCCTGAGACCGACTGTCTCTGCACATCTTTTTGCGGTGGATTGGCTGACCTTTCACAGGGTTGCTCCAAGGTTGCCAGTCAGAAAGCACTGGTTTATAATTATTAATAATGTTTATTTGCAAATTTCATGATGTGTCTAATTTATCTTGCGCTTCTTTCTCCACTTTGCACTTTTTTGATGTTCTTTCTTTGACCCAAATTCGTCCCCCGTTCCTGTGGTGAATGGGGAGCTTGCAGGACCCGGAGGCGCTCCGGAGAGATCTATTGTGCCCGTAAAGGCCCGGCAGTTTTGGTGCATCCATGATCTATGAATCCGGATGAAACACGCACGCACACATATGTATAAAAATGACTATATTAATACCATATATAATATATAGATATCTATATATACATATATATATACATTAACATATATGCACACTTATATTATACAACCATATGATATGAAATTGACTCACTTTTTTAAAATGCACACAGCAGTCGAATTCACTGCATGACAGCAGTCGAAGTTCCATGAATCTCTGGAGCTTCCCAGGTTTCCTTTTGGGCATATCATCTCACTAGTGCGGTGGGTGGCAACATCGCCGCAGCAGCGGAAGCCCAAGGATTTTTGTTGGGATGTTAGATGGCTGGAGAAAGTCTGCAAGCTAGGGTTAAAAAGGTCATGACCAGTATGAGCAATCCGCCCAAAAAAAGAAAATAACATAGAAAAAATAGACATGAATGGAATATATATATATTATATATATCGGGATAGTCTGGTTAAGAGCCCCCAATGAGAGCCGTCCATTCCACAGCAGTTGAACGCGAACGTTTTTAGGGGGGGCGTGTGAAACGTGCACAACTTCTGTGAAACGTGCACAACTTCTTGCAACCGTGGACAACTTCTGTGATTTCGATGACAAGTTCTCAAAAACTGAAAAGAACTCTTAATCAGACTACACCCATATATATATATATTTGTTTGTTTATTTATTTTTATACCATGATATACCGTATGGTGTATACCTCCAGGTCATGAGAGCCTGATCTGCCGCCTAGCTCCAAGCAGCTCAGACCTCGCTCCGCACGCAACGTGCGTCGTGCCTTGTGCGTCGCCATGGCCTTGGCCCCAGCCTTCACCGTCATCAGCCCAGGGGCGACCCCGACCGTGACGACCCTGGCGCAGGAGGCAAGCACAGTGCGCCGCAACGTGACGGGTGGATCCAGTGGTGCAGGTTGGGATGTCGGAGGGGATGGGGTTCTCATGGGATTTCCGATTTTTTCAGCATGGACATGTTCGATCATCTTCTCGCTCTGGGATGAGGTTCCAGTGGAGTCCAGTGGATTCCAGTGGCATTTTGGGTCAAACACGTGGGAGTTTGACATTGTTTGACTATGAAAAATTGGTTTCAAACTGGATCCCAAACTGGGCTCAGTCCCAGGTGCCGCTGTCACCGTGGCTGGTTTGGCAGCTTGTGCTGCCGTGAGCCGCGGGGCAACCCGAAGCCGCCGAGCAAGGGGGCCAGTGATGGTGGGCAACGCCAATGCAACGGAGTGCCTTGAATTCACAGCTTGCCAGAACCCTTGAGTTTTATAGTTGGATGGGGTCCGTGTGAAACGGCAATTTCATAATTGCTTTTGGGGATCCCACTGGTCATTTATTGGGGGGGTCATCAATCCTGGGCTGAGGTCCTACTACCGCGACCACCTGGTGGCCTGCCGCGCGCAGCTGAATGGCGTGGATGCTCCTACCCCAGAGGAGACTGACAAGCACATGGAGGGCATCCAGGCCTTTGCCAAGCAGGCTTTGGCAGGTGCCTCTGCCGCCATGCTGTTCACCAGTTCCATGGAGGCAGCTGTTGCATACCCCATCTTTGCCCAGCAGAACTATGCCAACCCTCGTGAGTACACTGGGAAGATCGTGTGCGCCAATTGCCATTTGGCCAGCAAGCCCATTGAGGTGAGGCTTCCTCAGGCGGTGCTCCCCGACACCATCTTCAAGATGGAGGTTGAGGTGCCAGCCAAATACGCCAAGCGCCGCCAGCCTCAGGCTGATGGCTCCAAGGGCCCCATGAACATTGGCGCCATTGCCGTGATGCCTGAGGGATGGAAGTTGGCTCCCAAGGATCGTCTCCCCAAGCCCCTGAAGAAGGAGATGAAGGGCTTGGCCTGGGCTCCATACAGCAAGGACTGCTACCCGGAATTGAGTCCTAAATGTTTTACCAGGGTTGAAAGATGTTAAAAGCATCAACCACTATCATTTGGGCAACGTTGGAAAGGGTTGTTTGTTCTTTGATCGCATGAATTCCCGCAATTCCCCAACATCTCTTAGACATTAAAGTCATCTCATATTTTGATCCAGCTGGTGTTTACTGGTTTTTATGTTGCGTTCGAGTCCTTTTTTAGGGGGCACCCTTGGACGAATTCTTGAACATCTCTAGGTAGAGGCTGCTACCGGAAACAAAATCAGCTACCCCAGGAGTACCCGAACATCGTGGTGGCGGGCCCAGTGCCAGGCAGGGTAGTAACCAAGTTTAACAAACCTGAGGTTTCAAGATCCAAGTCAGAGAGATCAAATAAGATCAAGTCCAGTTCCATGCCCCAGCATGAACTGGCATGCTTTGGCTGATTTGGTGCCCTGTGAGGCAAAGATTGAAAAATAACTAAGAGAGATCTAGCATGATCTAGCCTCAGGATGATTCTTCCCATGAATCCAGGCGAGACTTATGAGAAGATGGTGCTCCCAGTGCTTTCCCCAGACCCCAACACCAACGCCGCTTGGCTGACAGCGTGATTCAATATACGTAGATATGAGCTACAGCCAAAATTTAGGTTAATGGAGAGTAGTATTCGAGACATCTTTTTTTTGGACATTGAGCTGGGGTTTGGAAAACGATAATACACTCTTCAAAAAGCGATAACATGTGCTTATACTATCTTATACTTATATACGAAAACCTGAAACACGATAATACACTCTTCAAACATCGATGACTTGGAGCTATATACCAAATATTGACCGTGGCCCATTCCAGGAGAAAACTTAGTTCCTGGTTTCCCTGTGGGAAAATGATCTACAGATGGTCGTCATGGCATGACATCCACGGACAGTTTCAGCGAAAATTGGACCTTGAAGAACCTTGAGACTTTGCTTGGGTCTTGTTGAGTTTCTGAAGTTTTGTGTCGGCCTTGACATGCCTTGACCTATCTCCAGCCTTTACAGCCGACATTTTGGGATGGGTTTTGAACAGATTGGACGCTCCAGGACAAGGTGATCTTCGGCAAGGGGATCTTCTACTTCGGCGGCAACCGCGGACGTGGTCAGGTGGACCCGCGGGTCGATGGACCGTTGGACCGATGGACCCGGGCCCGGGAGATTCCCAGCCTTGGAGAAAGGGGTGCGAAATAAACCATCCGTATGGGTGGTTTATAATTTATAATGGTTTATGTTGATGGCATTGCCTTACCAACATTTTTTTAAGGTTTTTTTTGGGTCACTTGAATCGTCACCGATGGAATCCGGTGAAACATGTTGAATTGTTTCGCCAGAAGACATGATTGGTAAAGTTTCCAAACATGTCAAAAGTTTTGTTTAGCAATTGTAAATGATGGATTCTTCATGATGTTTCTAAATGGTGGATGGTTGACTCATGGGGTGGTTCTGTGCAAAAAAACTTGTAGGTCATTTCAGCTGATGAGATCCCAGCCAGCCGGTGAGTCATATCATAGGTGGTGCCCTCCAGTTATGTTTGTTGGTTTATAGGCCGACTCATTGACTAGTATAACTATACCAGAAATGCGACAGTGAACTTACAAACCAACTTCGCTAACGAACTGTGGCGCTACCTTTAGATGAAATATTAATATGTATGTATAATTTACATATATATATATTATAATTATATATATATAATTATATCTATATATTGTATCATTATATATATATAATCACAGGCATATATATATATACACTAAATGATGCCAATATATGTTTGTAGTAAAATATACATAATTACACGCTTATCTATTTTACAGATGACCTATAGATGGTTTTGACTTCAAGCAGCCTTGCGTTTCCTGGCGCCCACCGGCTCTTCACGGCAGGTCTATCCTGAGGGCAACCAGAGCAACAACAACCAGTTCCTGGCCTCTGCCACTGGCACCATCTCTGCCATCGACGGCTTGAAGGTCGGATAGGTAGATTGGTAGGAGATCAGCAGCCAAATATCCATGAAGATCATGGCTGATTGGTGGTTTGGAACCATGGAATTTTATGACTTTCCATATATTGGGAATGTCATAATCCCAACTGACGAACTCATATTTTTCAGAGGAGTTGAAACCACCAACCAGATGAAGGTTTTTCAGAAAAATGGGCTGGTATCTTTCAAAATCCACCATGCAAGATCAGCAAGTTGTGAAAAATGAGGCGTGAGTTGAGACCAATGGTGGGCGTCCGCCATCTCTTAGACATGGGGGATCGTGAAAATTTATGAACAATTAGGAAGTGCAGGGATTAAAGTACCCTCTGGTAACTATGGAAAATCACCATTTTTAATGGGTAAATCCACTATAAATAGCCATGTTCAATAGCTATGTAACAAATTACCAGAGGGTATATAGTATGGGGAAATTGCGGGAGATACTGTAAGTCTTTTCTTCGGACAAAAAAAATATCAGAGTAATGAAACCATCCAAACAGAATCATGATGCCACATTCTGGTACAAGGTTGTGCCCCATAATTGGCCAAATCACATTGAAAGTAATGTGACTAGAGGACTTATGGTGCATATAATATCATTATATATCATTATTATATCTATATATAATTATATGGTATATATATATATCTATATTTGCTGTATATTTCATGGGCTGTTTGTTTAACTATTAACTGTTTGTTTCAACCAATGGAGGGCACCACTTTCTGGATGATTCATGGAGGTGCCATCCGGTCAAACTACGCCTATCCGGCGTATCCGGTCAAAACATACAAAAATGAACTGGAAAATCACAATCTTTGATTTGAGGTAAACTAACATAACTATGGAAAATCACACGTGTCAATGGGTAAATCACCATCTTTCATGGATAATATAGATAACTAACTAGAAAATCACATTGTTTAATGGGTAAATCAACTATAAATGAACCATGTTTAATAGCTATGTTAGTCATTACCGGAGAGTATTTGCCTATCTATAGTTGTAGATTAAGTGTGGTTAATTAAGACCCCTTTCAGAGAAGTTGTCCACGTCCACGTTTAACAGAAGTTATCGTTTCACAAGCCCCGTCATAGTGTTCGTGTTCAACTGCAAAAAAAATCTATTGTTGGGGGGGAGGCTTGAACAAAGTATCCGGATCTAGTTACCTATCTATCCATCCATCAATCTACCTGTCTATCCATCTATCTATATAACTATCTGTTTTTTTTTTTTTCTCTCTCTCTCTCTCTATCTCCCTCTCTTTCTATACATATATTTTACGAATGTTTGTATGTGTGCCCGTCACCAGCTAGCGTCCAATTGTAGGTGTTCAAGGTGTCTTTACGAAAAAACATGTTGAAAATCCTGGGAGGTCTTAAAGCTCAACAAAAATCCAACTTGTTTTTTTTTTCGGGATTATAAACTACTATAAACCCGCAGTTTTGGACCACCACGATGACAAAGCTCGTGGCAGGTGAGCATCACCACTCCCAACGGCGATGTGAAAACACAGGACTAATTTGCGCCCGGCTTTCGCTCCAAAGATGTATCTTTAAAAAAGGGGTGCCCTATTTTGAGACCTGCCCTAGATCTAGTTGGTGGTTTCAAATATGTCTTGAATTTTCTAAAACTTGTTTGAGATGATGACCCCAGCTGATCCATATTTTGAAGGGAGGGTGAGATCACGAACCAGATATTTTGGGGCGAAGTACATCAATCTGCCAGCAATGTTGATGTGAAAAAACAGGGTAGCAGTGTTTTGACCCATCATAGCCACCAGACGCACTTTCGAAAGATCGTCTATACAGTACAACTTAATCTTTGGTCATCTTTGGTCATACATACGATATCAATCCTATCCAGCTAAACATTGTTTGCAAGGTGTATGTAACCCTTGTTTTTTCTGACTCCCATGTGGAACCCAACACTTGGGCGATATCTAGTCGCCATATTATGTTTGGGAAGCCCTGTTTCTTGGAGCTGAACCAATTTCACTACACACAATAGAGGGAGAGAGAGAGATGTGTGTATTATACATGCATGCATTGCATTCATATATGCCAAAAAGGATCAAAAAGGCATGTCTGTAATGATGCGAATGATGCGAAATGTGTATGACATTTTTTTCCAAATCGCAGACATAAAACGACCTGTTTTTGGAGCCAGGAGTGCCTGACAGGTGCTGACATCGTGGTGCAGGTGGGTGATGAGGTGACCAAGGATGAGCCCATCACCACCAATCCCAATGTGGGTGGCTTCGGCCAGGCCCCTGTCGACCGTTACGGCTAAAACCACGTCGCTGCACTCGTTGAGTGCCAAAACTGGCTTCTGATCAAAACGAACAAAACAATCAAAACCAAAGTGGTCTTGAGGCCTGTGGTATGTACATGTATGTACTTACTGATTAATTTCAATTGTGAATCTAAGATCCCCAAGCTTTGATTTGGTCAGTTGGTTAATTGAAGACAAGGAAGAACTGGAAGTGAGGCTCTTGTTTGGGTCGAAGTTTGTTAAAGTTCTAGTTCCATCGCCCAAGCTGCTTGCTTTTCATGATTTCACTTGGAGCATTGTATGGAGACCCGTTTTACAAAAGAGTATTGCCAGTGCCATGGTTCAATGCGCCAAGCCTTGCAGAAATTTGTGTTGCTTTTGAGCAGGAAGAGAAGGAGTGCATCCTGCAGGACATGAACCGCGTCTACGCCTTCTGCGCCTTCGCCTTCTCCTGCTTCATTGCTCAGCTCAGCTTCGTGTTGAAGAAGTGACTTGGCTTTAAGAATTCATCCTGCTGGAACAGTTCGAGAGATGTCTCACACCTTGGGCGATGACGGAGAGAGATAGATGGATGATGGGATGGATACATGGATAAATAGGTCTGAATGATCTCACTGTGACCTCACTGGAATGATGGTTAGTAAGGGAACCACCCCCAAATTGCATCAAATATATCAAATTGCCATTATTTTTTATTTTTTTAGTTTGGTGGTTAGTGAATTACTATAATTCATCCAGATAGATACAAGTATATAACCCATTCATTGCCCGGCTCCACGGAAAGCCCGAGGAAGCAGTTCGAGAAGGTCCAGCTGGCAGAGGGCTTCTGAGTGCTTCAGCTTCCCAACTGATGGAGGGGACGCACATATGCTTCCAGCGATTGTGTTGATGGCTCGTCCCAACATACCCTGGCATCACAAGATTGAAGTCTTTCTTGTTCAGAGTATAAAGAGCCGAGAAAAAACACATTCCTCAGGCCTCAGAGGGTATTATAGGGTATTTAGGTGTCTGAAAATGGTGGGATACCTGATTAACCAATGGATTTTGCATTTTTTTTTCGGAGTGTCCCCTCATCCTATCAGAGAGCTGCGCGGCTTTTTGATGCTGGTTGTGCCACCAGCGACCCAAGTGTTTGGGTTCAGTTCTTCAAGCACCGGCTGACGGTGAGCGCAGTTCAAAAAGACGAGGGCGGCCATAGCTGAGGCAGTTCTGGGCAGATTGCCCAACCATATCATACACGTATCAAGCATGAAAGAAATTAGAGCTTTGACGCTCCAAACATGGCTTGATGTGGTTAAGAAATGTTAAGAAATCTTAAGAAGACTTAAGATCTGCAGGCTGCGTGCAGTACTTAGGCCTAGAAAAGATTATAAAAGACTGGAATAATGCAGTCCAACGTGATTGGGGGAGCTGGCTGGACATGCTGGACCCTGATTGTGGTGATGATGTTGTCTTTAGTTTGCCGTGTATTTGCGCATCATTATTGTGCATATAGAGAGTTGTTTGTTCGGTTGTGTTTGTGTGTTCGTTTGTGTTTGTTTGTTCGTTCGTTTGTTTATTTATATATTTGTCTTATACATAGAAACACACACACAAACACCAAATACATATGTTATGTTACATATTATAGATTTTTAAAAATGACAATAGTAACAATAATAACAACAATATTATTCATTACAATTCATGATATGTGTATCTGTATAATATATATATATATATATTATGTATATATTGGTCTAAATAAGAAACACCTCAACAATCATAATGAATATACAATAGCAATGCTCATCATAAATCCTGAGGTCACTGCGGCGGCCAACCAGGGTGTGCCCCTGCGCTTTCTGGGCCCCAAAGACAACGGCATGTTGCAGGGCTATGCGCAGGCGATCCGCAACGCGGAGTTTTCCATGGAGGAAGTGACCACTGGAGACCACTGAGATGACGGATTTAAACTGATTTAAATGTTTGTAGATTTACATATTTGAACTAAATGACTCACCACAATAACTTCAATAACTTTGGGTTATGATATACTTATAACTATCATATTTGTATATATATATATATATTCTTAATAACAGAAACGGGGGGAACCGAACCGAACACCCCAACTGCAAGCCATTTGATGATCCCAAAGCAGCTGGTTTGGTCAGTGCTATGTGTTTTTGTTTTACGCTTTGTTCAACCAGCGCGCCCGGGAATCTGGGGATGGATTAAAACCATTCAAAACCCATGAAAAATCACATGTAATTTACTATATTTAATATTTATGAGATGAACATCCATGTGCCAGCTATTTGGGGTTTCGTCAGCGTACCAGGATTTTTGACCCATACCCATATCACCGATAGGCTTCAAGAGCGGCTCCGATGTAAGTTGCGCGGGAGTGCGACGTGAAACGCAGATTTTTTTATCGAAGATGACAGTGGCTCCAAAATAGTCATTTCAACCCCAGATTGATAAAACCCGATTAAACAGTTGGTTTGAAATTACCATATAGAGTGAGTTAGCCCTATAAACCTCACTGGTACTTCGTAGGGAATGGGGAAGTGGGATGATTGTTCGTAGTTATTATATCATTGCTATCATTGCTTTTATCATGACCATTGTAGTTCACCCAACCAGCAAGCAGTTTTTGGTCACCGTCACCAGCCCGTCACCGCTGCCTTCCTGGCTATGCGCAGCTTGCGAAGATTAGAAGCACAGATGATACCGCCCGTGGCATCCCAGAACTTGATGGTCAGCTCTTGGCTCCCAATAAATCTTACCCTTTGGTAAACTAACGTAGCTATGGAAAATCACTCATTTGCATAGGTAGATCAACTGTAATTGGCTATATTAGTTTACTATAGTTTACCAGAGAGCAATAAATCCACCACTTTGTCTTGCAGATGTCGACTTCAGGTGAAGTTTTGCCTAAAAGTTGACTTTTTGCACTGTCCGCACAACGTCCAAGCTGCGGTGGGATATGGGAGGATGCGTCGGCAAACAGCACGTGGCTAGATAGCACGCTAGCCACGTGCCGGTGGGGTGGCAAAGGGTGTGGAGATGTTTCAGGCAGCATCGCGTTGCTGCTTGTGATCATAGATGGGATCTCGATTGCCGTCATATGCCATCATATGCCATTAATAAGCTTGTGTTTCTGCAGTGCATATTTTGAGGTTTCCCTTTCGACCAACGGAAGCGTTCACTGTCTGGTCTACACCAGAGATGGGATGAAGCATCAAAGGGTGAATGGGATGAACTTATCAAAGTCAACAGATCCACTTATTGGAAATCATCTTCTTAGTGGATTGAAAGTTGGTAAATATTAGGAACATATTGAGAAACACCATTCATGAAAAAAAAACCTTAAATGGTGTTAAACGCCAATCATATACTTCATCTTGAGGTGAAAGTGAGAAGAACAACCGGACTTCCGCAGCACAGCATCACAGCAGAATGGGGTACCGGACAATACCTGGATATAGTTCTGACATTTCTGCATAGTGGAATAGCAATATATCTGCATGATATATTTATTCATATACTGCATATATATATA
>Ga0126342_10014584_pt1 | contig 13861 bp, 8 predicted proteins | sample Cyp1metagenome_FD_92528 | JGI IMG/M metagenome (GOLD analysis project Ga0126342, IMG submission 92528) | Coral microbial communities from Lord Howe Island, Old Settlement Bay, Australia - Cyphastrea 1 metagenome | ecosystem: Host-associated > Invertebrates > Cnidaria > Coral ...
GGTTCTTCATGGACAAGCCTTGCAGGGTCTCGCGAAGCCTGAGAAGCATCTGAGCGGCCGAGATGTAGAGACAGGTCAATTTCGCACGGCATGCGCGAAAGAATACCCGGAAGGGTTGTGTAGGGCGCTGGTCACAACTCTTTTCCAAGGACTAGCCAAGCGGCGACGAGCCGAAGGCATCGTCGTGCGGCCAATGTCCCAGCTCGGAGAGCGGGACATCCAGTGGCTCACTTTGGTGGAACATCTGTCCAACACCAATTTTGTCAGCGAGTTTTTACCCGACTACCAACCACAACGGTGAGTCGGCTGCCAGCACAGTGCATGACAGCACGGGCGAACAGACCCATCAGCTGCAGAATGAAAAAAACATTACTATCTTAACGTTATATTTTAACATAGTTTAACCTTATTTTTAAAAACATTGTGTGTTAACAAGGTTTTGGCCCCGTCCCCTATTCGTGCCCAGGGGTAGGGTATTCGTTCTCCGTTGGCCATAACCTTAGCGGGGGAACGTGCTGTCCCCGCGGGTCCTGTGTGCTACGGACCTTTCGCGAGTCTCGGCTCGTTAATCCCGGGTTGTACTGAACTGCTGTGCGCTGGTACATTTACAGCCTTTGTGCCTAAGCTGTCGTCGACTTGCTCCGCGGCTGTGGTTGCATTGTGCTCTCCCAGGATTGTCTGGTGATCACCTCGTGCTGCACTGGATCCTCGTCTTGGACCTTACGGTGTATGTGCCAGGCAATTTTGATCTACTTGTTCTTCGTTTTGATTCTGGGTAAGGTGAACAACGACTTCCACTTCCCAGAGAAGATCCCAAAGACGTGCCCGTGCCAAAGCACGCTTACAGGCTTACAGTGGTTCCTGCACACCAAGGGCTTTCAGCGTTTGACTGTGAAACAGCTGGCAAGGATTCACACTATCCTGTCTGCACATCACAGCAAAGATCCTCTTTTTCTTCGACGTATTCAGAAAGAGATGGCGTCTTTGAAAGCTCCGCCATGGAGATGCCGCACATGCCTCAAGACCCTGAAAGGTCAGATGCCAAGATGCGCATGGTGCGGTGGTCATTGGCAGCAGTGCTACGATCCCAACTTCGTTCCTGGGGAAGGTCAAAGACCGAAGTCAGTGCCTCGAGCTTATCAAGATTCGCAGGCTGCGGTGCCATGGAATTATCAACAACCTCAACATTCTCAAACAGATTGGGGTCAAAATGCAGGACATGGTCGAGGTCATGGATCAGGACGCAGTCCTCGACAAAGATCGAGGCGATACCGTGGTGGCAACAATGGGCAGCATCAACAGCATTCTGCACCAGTACAGCAAGCTCCACTACCAGCTCCTGCTCCCATGATGCACAAGGGCGATGGCAAAGGGCAGACCTCTATGAAAGGCTCCGGTGTGAGCCCTGTGTTAGCCCCTCCGCCACCTCCACCTATCATTGTACCTGCTCCTCAGGGTTATGGAAATGCAATTGCACCCCAAGCAGCCCAACCACAAGATGGTATATGGGGCCCGCAGATGGTAGCACAAGACACTTCATTGTATGCCCCCTCACCGGCAGCCCCTTCAGATGCCGAAGTTCGTCTGAGATCATTGCTGCGAGAATTGAAGAAGGCTCCGGAAGAGTCTCTTCCAGCTGGGCTACAGGAAGAAGTGAAAAAGAATACAGCTCGAGAAGAAGAGTTGACAACCAAAGGGTTGCACCGAGCTGTGGACAAAGTCAAGAAAGCCAAAAAGGCAGTTTCAGCCGCTACCTCTGCCAGGGTGAAATTGATGACAGACTGGAGAATTTTCCTGCAACAAAGTGTGACCACATGGCAGGAATACACCACGATGTTCCAAACGCAAGCGCAGGCGATGCAGGAGAATTTGGACAATGCCCTCGAAGCTCTGGCGGCGGCAAAGCGCAACTTCCACGAGCAATCGGCATCGTTGAAGGAGAACGACACCGAGACCATCTCCGACGACGACAAGGAGCCGCAAGATTCAGAGATGAACCTGCAGCTCGAAAACTCCAAGCGCATCCACGAAGGCCTGACGACTGTGGTGACCAGTCTTCAAGATTTGACAGAGAAGGCAGAGCTCGAAGAGCAAAAAGCCAAACGACAACGCAAGGCCCCAGATCCCACCGACGACGAGGTTGGCGATCTCTCCGGCTCTGCGCTTCCATCCATGCAGCCTTTTGGGGTGCCCGGCAACAAGTGACAAATGCGTACTGTTGCTGTGGGCCAACCCCTTCACCAGCTGATATAGCTGTGATGAACTGGCAGCACTCTATTGTTGATGAACCAGATTTCAAAGCACCATGGACTGCTTTGAACAATGCCATCCAATTGGCCTATGAGGTAGGGACCTCTGCGGCTCTGACAGCTGAAACATTTCATGTTGGCAAAACGCACAGACGTCAACGCCATGTTCAGTTTGCAGATGATGTTCATCTTGTCATTGACCATGAGGACACGCACAGTAGGTTCTCTGTGTCTCTGCCGGAAGATTCCCTCTTTGGTTGGCACACCAAACCTTGGGCATTAGAGCCTCACACCCTCGCATATCAGAAATCATCCCTGGACTTTCATGATGATCCACGTTCTACGGTAGTGTTGATCTCGAAAGCCTGTGGCATTGATATAGATTCTGTTTCATTTATGCAATTGAACGTCCCGCAGATGGCGTGTCGTCGTGAACCTGATGACCATGCTAGGTTGACGTTCCACGACACTCCTTTGGATGCTCTGCTTGTTAACGTTCCGATTCATCAAGCACAAAATCATGCAGGGATTGGTGATGCTCCAGAGGTGCATGTTCCTGACGACCACTCTTCTGTGAGCTCCTCATCCCACATCTCACAACGAGTCTGCATTTATCATTTGGATGATCCCCCAGTTTTTGGGCGCATTGACTGGTCCGACTACCATTTGATGATGCATGAAGCTGCACTACTCCTGCATATCAACAATGATGACTTACTAAGCCTCATTGATATTGCCTCCCCTTTGTCTGACCTCCCAAATGATGTTGTTCCTCTGATTGCACATATTGCCGGTGACCTCGACCCAGGTGAACCACGTGTTTTAGCGCTTGCAGATCTAGAGATTCATGCCAATGCACACGAAGCTCATTATCACACTGCACCGGTAGTTGATCGAGCCGTGTATGCATTCCCTCAGATTGCAGATAGACGTAGCGTTTTTCAGACTGTTGATGTTGCCACTTATTGTCAGTTGGAAGGGCAGCGTTGCCTTCTGTATCGCAATCGTCAAGCAGTTGTCACTCTTGGCAACCCTCGGTTCCCAGTTCGACCAGGTGATTATGTCAAGGTCGTGATTCCCCCACCTGAAACATGTGGTTGGTCCACTCAACGACTGCTGCAATTTTACCGACATAGTGATGATGCACAACACTCCTCTGTTGCCTCTTCACACTCAGGTTATTCCCCAAGCCTTGTACCCTCTGATGAATTGAGGCATCAGCTTGGTTTCTCTTCCCCTGACGATTTGTCATTGATGCAGACAGCTGTTGTGGCATCTCATAATTCTTGCGCTCGGAAACATGCACGGCCATCTCAGACCGAAGATTTCTGCCGTGATAGTCGCAATGGAACTGACATGCAGGTTGTACACTACGCATCGTCTCCGCATTTGCAGTTAGTTCACCGACAGCATATTGATCAGATGAGTTTCACAGAGGCATTTCTTCGTGCGGTCAGAGTTTTGCAGGAAACAGCTGATGCCATTCAAGATCAAAATGTTGCTGCGCCGGACATTGATACATATGCACCGTGGGTGCAAGATGTTCATGAACTTTGGACGAGATTGGCCGTCCTGGGGCCAGGTGGTGCAGAGATTTTGGGTCGCTTGGAGACGTGGTACACTGATCATGATTCATTTCAACGCTGTTATAATTCCCGTATAGCAGTTTTTGCAGATGATTACGAAAATTGGGAGGCACAGCTCAAGCTCCTCTGGAGGGATCGAATCAGATCTGACGAACCTATTGAGTGTTTTTTGATCTATCCACCCCCAGATGATCGTGCTGAGCAGACTATTGGTCAGATGATGATAGTTCAAAGAGCAGCTGCCTTTCAACGCTCAGTTCTTATCTCTGTTTATGACAGTGACTATGACCAAGGAAGAGCGCATTCTCATGCTTTGGTTATGGGCGACCGCATTGATCTTCAGTCAGTAACCACAATGATCCAAGCTGGTGAAGACTGTCCACCAGATCGCCCAGCCAACGTTTGGTCCTTGTGGTTTGGCACACGGCAGTTTCATCCTCATGAAAGAGCATTTGCACGGCACGGCCATGCATTTCGTTTTTTGATTCATCGACGCCCTTTGGATGCTCCTGCTGATCCTCTTGCTAGCGATAGTGATGATTTACGACAACGGTTGAGAGCTATGATTGGTGACGCACCTCCTAGTCCTCGTATTGAGTACATGATTTCTGCTCCCAGTTGGCTTCAAACACTTCAACGCACTTTTGACTCTTTCGCCACTACGGAACGTGAAGATGAAGGTCCAGTCGCATACGTCGCAGCATGGTATGTGAACTGCCATCGACAGCCACGGTGCCAACCTCATCGCACTGTGCGCCTGAGATCTGACATCTCTGCATGGCAACGCACACTCATGGAAGCATGGCGCGATCGTCTGGATATGCGACTTCGTACAGAGCTGTATTGGGTTGACCCCACACCACAAAACCCGCCAACGCAGAATTTGATTGGCCATGTGCTCATAGTACAAGAACCACGCAGAGATCACGTGGTTGTTCTTCTGTCAGGAGTTGCTCACCTTGGTTATCAGGATGATATTCATCACTCAGCGGTATGCATCCATGAGCGCCAAACAGCTCCTTCCATTGTTGACATCCTTCCTGTACCATCACACTTGCGCAGCTTCAACTTTCATGTCGGCATAGGGCCTCGAGAATTTCTTCGCGATGCCTCCTATCGCCTTGAGAATGGTGACAACATTGTGATCGACATTGATGTTGAGGTCCCTGTCCGCGAGGACTTACATCCTCGTTCAGAGACAGACGAGACCAACTTGCTACAACGCCGCCCGCTGCATCGGAAGTTGCCCATTGTAGATTCAAGTGGTGTACCTGATCAACCAGTCATGCAGAATGGTGAAGTGATACAGCTTGCCAATTTACTCCCTTCTCCTGTATGGACAGTCATTAACTGTCAAAGCATTGCAGATTTGAGGCAAAGGCTCACAACTTTTCCAGCTCCGCAAGTTTGCTTTGACCTACAGACGACGAAATGTACCCAAGTGACGGCCGATGCTCTGCAGGCAACACCCTTCTGGACCTTTGAGTATCCGCTCGCCTTTGAATTCTACACTGATGGTGCCTTCAACAGTGCACGTAGTTTGGCAGCTGCAGGAGTAGTTCTGATAGTTCAAACTCAACATGGAAACCGTTTTGGTGGCTATTTGACGTCATGGTGCGCAACAACTGCCTCCGCCCCTCGAGCAGAAGCATCGGCTGTGATCTTAGCCGTTCACTGGGCATGCTACCTTGTTGTGGCCCTGTGTTTTTCGTCCACGCCGATGTCCTTGATGTATGACGTTTATGCTGGACAAGCTGCTCAGGGACGTTGCGCTTCCACTCTCAATAGTGATTTGACCATTGTTGCCCGTGCTCTGACTCTCTGGCTAGAGCAACTTTCGTTTTGCCATGTCAGCTGGGCTCATGTGAAGGGGCATTCTGATCATCCCTGGAACGACTTAGCAGACACAGTTGCGTCAAGCGCTCTGATTTCAGGCCACGTCACCACAGACCTTGCTGAGCTTCTCCAATGTTGTTTGCATGAAGGGCCCGACCAATGTGCACTTTCATGGCTATGGCTCTATGAAAAGTCAGCTCGAGGGGATGGTGATGCGCCAGTCTTGCACAACCATCAGTGGAGGTTCAATGCGGCTGCCCCTCTTGAGCACATGCCTGATTTCCAAGCCCAACCATTTGAACGAAGACGTGTCAAACATCAAGGCGCACACCTGCAAGCCGAGCAGATCTGTCTACGCTTTGCCACAGCTAATGTTCTTACCTTGTATCCTCAACAAGATCATGGTGGATCCTTTCTTGGGGCACGAGCCGAACAGTTGGCCATGCAGTTTTTGTCGGCCGGAATACATTGCATCGGTCTTCAGGAAACGAGGTGTGGCCATTCTGGTCATCAGTCCTTTGAGTCATTCCACGTCCTTTCCTCCAGTGCCACTGCTCGAGGACATGGAGGTGTCCAATTTTGGATTGCGAACAAGATCACCATGACCAACAGGGTCTTGAATGTGTCCCATGAACATTTGCGTATCGTGTATGGTGATGATAGGCGCCTTATTGTCCATTTGCGACATCCCCAGCTTTCGCTCCTTTTTCTTGTTCTTCATGCCCCATGTAGTGATGATGAAATGGAACTCCAACGTTGGTGGGCCCAGACGAGCAATTTGATTCCCAATGGCTACACCTCGTGGACCTGGGTTGTGCTATGTGACTCCAATGGCCGCTTAGGCTCTGTAGTTTCCAACTCAGTGGGAGCTTTTGGCGCCTGAAGCTGAGAGTATGAGAGGTGCTGTCTTTCACGAATGGCTCATTCAACATGGCTTATATGTTCCTCAGACATTTGAAGATGCTCACACTGGATCCCATGCTACATGGACACACGCGGAAGGCGCTCAAGGACGCATCGATTACATTGCCCTCTCTGACAATCTGCGCTCGGATGGCGTGTGCACGTGGGTGGCAGATGACATCGACCTTTCGCTTGCCAGACCAGACCATTCATGTGTTTGTGCTGACGTGGATGATGACAGCTCGATCCCCTGTTTCGGATCAATGTGATGCACCTGCGGCTCATCAGCATCAACCCATCACATGGAACAGTGACGTTCACACTCATGCGTCTTACCTCCAAGCAGATTTGAAGCAATACTTTGGTCGCAATCCCAGACAACACATGCGCAAGAAGCACCTTACTGATGAGACTTGTGCTCTGATTCAACGGAAAAAGAGCATGTTTCGTCATCTGCAACGTGCCAAAGCAGCCGCCAGAACTGTTCGCTTGCAATTGTGTTTTAGTTGTTGGAAAAAGCGTGACTCGAAGCCAACCAATTTGCCAGTTAGCACCTTTCGTGCTGACTTTGAGCTTGCAGTTTCGGCAGAGAAGTATCGCATAGCCTCTTTACGTGTGTGTCACGCAGTGCGCGCAGACGATCGACGGTTCTTCGATGACCTTGCTGAACAAACTGGCAGTGTAGCTTCCCAAGGTTTTCACCGCATTTGGGACGCCATTAAACCTCTGCTTCCCCGTGCCAAAAACAAGCGCAAAAGCAACATCCGTTGCCCTGGCCCATCAGTTGAACAGCAGGCCACACATTTTTGTCATCTAGAGGCAGGTTGTGAGACTGATTATGCACGCTTGCTAGCTCAGTGCCACGCTTACCAGCAACAACAACTTGTAGAACAACCTCTTGAGTTATCGCTCCAGCAAATGCCCTCTCGTCTCGACGTTGAGAACACTTTGCAGCGCCTGTCGGCACACAAAGCACCAGGTATAGACGGTATATCCCCTGGTTGCCTGCGTACAGCTGGGCCAGATATCTCAGAGTCATTGTTGCAGCTGATCATGAAAATGTGGCTCTTAGGAGCCGAGCCAATTCAATTTAAGGGCGGATTGCTCTGCCCTATCGCAAAAAAATCACAGAGTAGAGAGGTGGCCAACATGCGCGGCATCATGATCATTGATGTTGTGGGCAAACTGGCCCACTCTCTTTTGAGACAACGTTTTCTTTCCACCCTTTTGAGTTGGAAAATGCCTCTTCAGTTAGGTGGCTTCCCAGGCTGCTCAACACTGTTCGCCACTCATTATCTTAGATCCTTTCATGCAAAAGCACGCGACTGTCAGCTTCCCTCTGCAGTCCTTTTCTTGGACGTGAAAAGTGCATTTCATAGCATGATTCGACAGATTTTGTTTGGCTCTTGTCATGAATTGCCGGTGCATCTTCAGAAACTTCTTGAAGAGATAGGATGCAACCTTGAGCAGCTGCGCACTGAAATTGAACGGACTTCAGCACAGTTTCATCATGACGTTCCCTTGGCTGACCGTCGGCTCCTCCAGGATGCGCATGTGTTTACGTGGTTTGGCTTGTCGGGCACTGATGCCACTTTTTGCACTTCGCGTGGAAGCCGGCCTGGCAGTCCACTTGCAGACATTGCATTTAATGCAGTTATGGTACATGTACTTCGTGATTTGCATTCAAGGTTGCAAGAGATGCCTGCCATGCAGTGTGGATTCACAGCGCTCGGTCTGTGGGCACCACCCATTGCTTGGGTGGATGACGTTGCGATACCCATAGTGGCTCCTCATTGTGACACTTTGGAAACCTCTGTAGCTCAAGTTGCCCACACCACCCATGAAGTTTTCTTAACTTATGGACTGGAACTCAATTTCAAAGCCAAGAAAACAGAAGTCGTCCTTTCATTTCGATCTGCTGCGGCACCTGCCCATCGCCAATCACTGTTTGTTGAACGCCTTGGACAATTGGCCGTACCCAATCTCAGCATGCATTTGCGATGTGTTGCGTCTTATGAGCACTTAGGCACTGTCTTTGCTGCAGATTGTACACTTCAAAAGGAGATTTCCCATCGCAAACGCCGGGCCATTCAAGCTTTTCGTCAGGTTGGTAAGCCCATCCTGAAGAATCGACATGTTAGCATTGGCACCAGATTGAAGCTTTTTGAAAGTCTCATTATACCGGTACTTTTGCACGGCTCAGGAAATTGGGATTTGTTGCCACATCGATCCTTTCAAGGGTTACATTCCTGTATTATGGGTTGGCAACGAATGATTATCAATGATGGATGTTGGACGGAGGACCAACACACCGACTTTGCCCTTCAATGTGCCTGGAAATTACCACCTCTGGCCCTGCGATTGGTGAAAGCCAGGCTCCTCTACGCCTTTCAGTGTGCAGCCAATGGCCCCCAACTCCTTCATGATTTTATGACCTCAGTTGCTCATCTCCCGCAGGGATGGTTCGCAGCACTGCGACAAGCGCTTACATGGCTTGCTTCTATGGATTCAAATTTTTGTCCCGCTGATCTTGCCACTGCTTCCGTTGAACAGGTTTGGACGTGGTTGGGGGCCCATTGTTCCACCGGCCCTTCTTTTGTTCGACGTTTGTTCAAACGATGCGTGTTGCAATTTCATGTGGTAGGCGACATAGTTGCCTTGCATAAGCAATTGAAAGAGGCTTTGCAACATGGAGGTGTTGCATTTGAGACATCCCCTACACTTTCGCAGATCCCAACTGATACGGTGTTTTCATGCGATTGGTGTGAGGCACAGTTTGACACGAAACAAAAACTTCTGGCACACATGTGGACAGCCCATCAACTCTCTGAAGAACGGCAGTTTGTCTTCTCAGATACGTGTTTGGCGTGCCACAAATGTTTTTGGTCAGCTGCTCGGCTACAGCAACATTTACGACCCTCACGCAGTACACCAGATGGTTGTTTTGCACAACTGACTTGGCGTTATGCTCCTCTTCGTGAAGCTTGTCACATTGAGGTTCCCATTGATTTGCGAGGGTTCTTGCGCCTTCCAGCACAGACAGTTCCTATGCCACAGCTTGCACCTGTTGATCTGCAGCTTTTGACCCGTGAACATGCAGAGGCAGCTTTGCAAAGGGCATGGACCGAAGAAGGATTTCCTCATGACCTTCCAGACGATGTGAAATACTCTGTCTGGGCACGTGCAGATGCCGTCCTCCGCTCTTGGAAGCCAGATGGGAGTTTGAATGTTGATCAGTTGATATTTGATTTAACATCAATGGCTCTGAATGCAGCGGATGAATGGGCTTTATTCTTGTGGTGTCGCCTGTCCCTCTGTTATCGACGGTTTTTGCATTTAACCCCAACGGTTTTTCAGAGGGTGAAGAAGGAGATTCAGGAGATCGTTTTTGAATCCCCCATTGGCAAGCTCTTGGCTTGGCATTTGCGTATTACTACTGCGTATCAACCACGAGATGATGCAGCAGCCGATACATCCGCATTTCAGCCGCGTAGCCTAGAGCCTCTTTTACACCCAGTTCAGAATCAACATGCTTCTTTGCAGCATATTCTAAGCCCTATCACGCACGTGCCAGATCCCCTTCCTGTGCCAATCACCTGGGAGGACGGGAAACCAATCATTTGGGTGTTGCACCTCTTTAGTGGACGGAGACGCCGAGGCGATTGTCACTTTTGGAGTGAATGCTGCACAGGGGTTTTGCCGGGATATACAGTTCGCATCCTTTCGGTTGACACAGCAATTGATGCGGACCTGGGCAATCTGGATCGAGGGCCTGTGTTTGCAAGGTTGCTTGCCATCATCCGCAAGCGATGGTTTGCAGCAGGCCTTACAGGCCCGCCCTGTGAAACGTTCAGCGCAGCTAGACATCTTGAACTGGAAGGTTGTCGCCATCCGCGTCCTTTACGGTCGGCTATGTGTCCATGGCTGCTTGAGGGTCGATCCAATCGTGAGCTTTTTCAAACATTGATAGGCTCACGATTATTTATGCACTCCATCATTGCCGAGGTCTCTCTTGTGCTGGCAGGTGCTTGCTCCTTGATGGAGCATCCCGCCGAACACCAGGATGAAGAACGAGCATCTGTATGGCGCACACAGTGCCATCGTGAGTGGGTCATGAAGCTCCCCGACGCCTGGCAGCATCGGATAGAACAATGGCATTATGGAGCGGTAGGCGTTAAGCCTACAACGCTCCGTGCGCTGAATATGGGTCCACCTCATATCGTGCATCAGGTGCTGCAAACCAATCGCGATCCGCTGGCGCTTCGTCCTTGCAATCCTCTTCGTGGACGCACTGACGACGGCTCTTTCCGAACGGCTGCGGCCAAAGAGTACCCAGTTGGATTGTGTAGGACGCTAGTGCTTGCCACCTTGGAAAGTCTTAAATACAAGATCTCCCAATTTGGCACTTGCACAGCTGCCGACCTCTCTGCTTCTGAGAGTGTTTGGCTGAATTCATTGTACATGAAAGCATGCAATGCCAGTCTTTCAGGGAAATTTCTCCCGGATTTTCAAGGCTGAGCAATTCGATGCAACGTCGCACGAGCTAGACTCAGAAGCGAGTGAATGGAAAAAATGTGTGTTAACATTGTGTTAACATTGTGCTGAATCGGCGAAGTGTCCGTAACTTCGGCTCTTTCTTCGGAATTTAGAAGTGTTCGTAACAGCCAGTAACAGCACACAGGTAAAACTGTTTTAGTAAAACTCTTTTAGATTTAGTAACTAGAAGTTGTTTTTGAAACCAAACGAACAGGATTTTGTTAGTAATTTTGCTTTAAGTTCAACTTCTCTTTGATGACTTCTGTAACTTAAACTTAGTCAACGGTTACTTCTAGTCGAATGTCTAATGTCTAATGTCTTATAGTTGGCTTCACTTGACTGTCTTGAAAAGTCCATGGCCTGCATTGCGAGGTGGAGCGCATCAAAGAATGGCTCGAGAAGAAGAAACGCGAGGACGAACTCGTGAACCTCTTGACCGGTGAAGGTCCTGAGCTCCCCAAACCCACCTCCGAAGCAGCGCCTTGACGACTTGACGACTTGACGACTTGACGACTTGACGGCTTGACGGACGAGCGGAGCTGAAGAGAGAGCGAGTGTATACACAGTTTATGCACAGTTTATGCAGACTTTCAAAAAAGGAGAAACCTCGATGCACACTCTTAAGACCTTCTAAATCAACCATGCACAATGTTTCTACTTTTGGAGTGCAATATTTTATAATATGTTGACTTTTGATTTCCATTCATTTTTCATTGATTATTCTTTTTATTGCAACCTATTGCATATTTGTATTGGTATGCAGTGACACCTGCTGAGTTATTGCAGCCCATAGCTTCACATAGCTTCACATAGCTGTCCCGTCTCTCCAGTGTTGGAATCGTGGAAACCTTTGCCAAGGATAGCGTGGACCCTGAGTACTTGCGCAAACTCAAGCGATCATCAGCATCGAGACCCGCTTTGGTGAGTCAAGGACCTTCAAGCTGAGCAGCTCACAGCATACCTTCGTACAGCTTTCGTACAGTTTCCCCTTTCGTATAGTTTTCATATGGCTTTGTCTTTTATCGATTTATCGAAGGAAGTTTGGAAGCCAAACTTCCGAATTATGGACAGATGCAGCAACAGTTGCGGGAAGAGTCACAGAAGAGAGAGCAAGAAGAAAGAAGATCAAAGTGCGCGCAAAAGTAGAAAAGTCGCAAAACACAGTGTGTGTTTTCCAATGTTTTGTGGCTCCGGAAGGACAAAAAGTAGGCTTGCCAAAGCGGCAGGCGTGGAGATTCCTGAAAAGCGTGAAAAGGCATGAGCCGAAAAGTTTAAGTCCTGAAAAAGGATATTTGAAGAAATAAGACATAAAAATTGAAAGTAAGTCCTGAAAAGTCCAGGACGTTTGAACGAAACGCCTGCTAAGACATAATGAAAAGGATGCATTTGAAAAATAAGAAACACATAATTCGATTTATAGAAAACTAAGCCCTGCAAAGTCCAGGTCCTAAACTTGAAATGCCTGCAAGGACTGTAAAAACATCAAATGCATTTTAAGTACAAATATGTGGATGGTCATCTCCCCTCTCCAACCGCTCACAACTGCTCTCCAAACTCCGGCTGTTTGACAGCCTTGTCACATCCAGCCGCTGGTCTCTAGGCATCCCCGCGCCCCTTCAACACCTCCGGCAGAGTGTCCACCATGTCACTCTCATGTGGACCTTGCGCGCCCGGTTCCAGTTTAGCATGTTTAGCTGGCACCGGGTTGATTGCCTTCATTTGCCTCCAAGTTATCCGGCATTGGCGGCGTGTCAAACTGTGGGTTCGGGTCTGCACCCTTTGGGACGTTCTCCTTCTCCAAAGCATATGGCAATGGGTTGGGCATGTCTTGCGAAAGCCTTACAATTGTCATCAATTGTCCTATCCGTAACACATTGCTGGATCTACGTCATGGGGAAGTCCTTCATCGCGGCCTTCGGCGACAACGGCCCCAACAATTCAGGGCACCGCGCTCTTCTCCGTTGGCTCCGTGCCCGTGGCGTTGGTGTTGATGTCGCCTATGATCGAGCTCGCTGGCTTACATTGCAAGATGACTGGCTCGCTTCCCATTCTGTGCAAGCCATGCCTCGCGGCTATGAACGTTCACAAAGTCTTTGCTGATCACGGTCTCCCGGAATATCGTGCCATTCAAGGAGCTTTCACTGGCCAGCAGCTATTGGCGGGTTTGTGGGGTTCTGCTTCCTCTGGCTGGCTTCTTGCTGAATTGGACAGAAGCGATGACGGACTCTTCTTGTCCCCGGCGATTGCTGCGCGGATTCTTTCGTCTTTGCGATTGAACAAGCCTACCGAACTTGGGAGCGCCTTAGCACCTTTCATGTTCGACTCACCCTGCTTCATGACATGGCTCCAGAAACCAGTTTGTACAATGAGACCTACCGAGTCTTGCCACTACATTGCAATGGGCTGCTGACAAACATCTTATTCTGGAAATTTCTCCTTGTCCTTTTGAATCAAAGCTGCTATCATATCTGCTGCTTGGGTAGTTGCCACCGGTAGTGTTTCACGTGAATTTGGCAGTGCAAATAAACCTGCCTGCGCCTCGCCCCACAGTTAGGCCCAGGCAGACTTGATCTGAAGGCGATGCAGAGAGAGAAAGAGAGAGAGAGAGAGAGAGAGAAAGAGATGTGGAAATTAGAATCTAAAATTGTCTGAACCCACCTGAACTTCTCTGAAACCTCCTAAGTTTAAATTTAATTTGAACTATATTTGAAAGTTGACAGTAAAAAGGGCGCTAGTTCAAATCAACTGAGA
>Ga0126342_10014585_pt1 | contig 13860 bp, 15 predicted proteins | sample Cyp1metagenome_FD_92528 | JGI IMG/M metagenome (GOLD analysis project Ga0126342, IMG submission 92528) | Coral microbial communities from Lord Howe Island, Old Settlement Bay, Australia - Cyphastrea 1 metagenome | ecosystem: Host-associated > Invertebrates > Cnidaria > Coral ...
GATGCGTATTAATATCATATGTATATATGGTTATATATACTCTGTATGATATCCCCTGATATGTACCCTGTTACATAATAGTATGTTACGGGTATCACGTGCGTTGGCAGGCGTGGAGGTTTTGTGTGGCAGGTTGGCTGCCTTTGTCCTAGTGAAATAAATAAATCATATTGGCTGTAGCCTCCTATGTGTGCGTATTCGACGACTTTAGGAACTGATTTGGCCGTGAAGTCACTGTTTGATATTTTGGAGCTTAGTCTCAGCACAGCGCAGAAGAAGAACACAGACTTTGCGGAAGTCTTCTCAGCACTGTGTCGCTTTCGATTTACATAAAAATGTTAATGATCCCTTTTCCATTAGAAATACGGAGGCAAGAGTCAAAGAACTTGTTGGAAGGAGGGGTCCTCAAATCGGGCAAGCTTGTTGGGAAGGACGCCAAGGGTCTGCGCAATCGTCTCAGTTTTGCTTGCTCTCAATTGTATGGGAGGACCACTGCCTCAGTGATGAAGGACCTTGGCAGGTATGAGTCAGCCAAACACCCGATGCGGTTGAATGGGAATACAAGGACTCTTTTGAAGATCATGATTTCCCATATGGAAGTTGGAATGCCGAAAATCTTCTTCGGGAAGGCGGAGGTTGTCCACCTCTTCACTGATGGTTCCTTGGAAGAGTCTAGCGACGAAGCTCAGGTAGCTGGATTAGGGGCTGTCAGCATTCTCTTTTACCCCAAGGCTGTTGGAGGCAAGATACATCAATTAGAAATTCTTCCGGTAATCATGGCATGCTTCTTTTTCTCGGACGACATTGAGTCAAAGAGAGTCTTCATACACGTTGACTGCGTGGCAGCGCAATCATCTCTAATCAACGCTGGGTCAACGAACCACACCTCAAGATCTTTGGTGTATCTGTACCTCGATCTTGAGCAGAGGCTTTGCTTTGTTCCTTGGGTCTCTCGAGGGCCATCAAGGGATTCTTTTGATGAGCTTCGGGAACTTGGAGCTGAGTGCTTTGTCTTCCCGGAAGAACTTTTCAATTTCACAATTGAGGAATTCCTTAAGAAAATAAATTCGACATAACAGCCAAGACGATTGAGGATGGGAGAAGATGTTCTTGTTTGTTTATGTGATTCTCAATGACAAAATTTAGTTTGTGTCTGAACCAAACATTTGTGAACTTTGGCCCTTCATAGTTCCTTCATTCGATTGATTGAAAGTTCCATCCATCAATGTTGAGAAGGTGAAATTAGTTGAATTTGACATTCAACGGACTCTCCCATCGTGGTAAAAAAAAATGAGCTATGTCAGCGCCGTGGGTTCATGTGCAATCAATGACATATCACTCTATTTTACTTTGTTTGATTTGAATTTCTTGAGCCTCCCAAATCTGAAATAAGATGAATTTCTAACATAGTTAGACATCTCTTTATTTCATATTTGTGAGATCTGAAATTCCTCTGATTTTCGTTGCCTTGGCTCAAGAAAATTCAAACCAAACTTTTGATCCCTTGTTCGTTCACATTCTCAATTTCTTTTCCCCTCCCTCCACTCCCTTTTTCTTCCTTCTGCCAGGCAATATGGACACTTTTGCCGGTACTTTGCGTGAGTGGCTCTCAATGCATATCGACAATGGTGCTCGGCTTGTTCGCCTCCTTAACATTCTGTATTTCATTCTTGAGAACATATTTGACAGTTTTTCAGGACGGCACTGGGCCTTTTTGTGCTCCAGTATCCACGCCGCCTTTTCCGGCCATTTTGAGCCAGTTGCCAACTTTTTCGTTCCTCACCCTTCAACTTCTATTTTCCTCTTCTCCTCTTCTCTTCCCAATGATGCTCTTGATCAATTTATCAATGATTTCCAATTCGTCAATGGCCTACTTCGCGAACTTATTCGTTTCACCACTTCAAGGGACTGCCAACTCCTGAGTTGTTACATTCTGTTCTTTTCGCTGCTGCTGATTTCCTTTCTGCGTTATTACTTGTTAAGTTCATGAGAGATGTCCCAGTTCTTGGCATGCTGCCAAACTTTGAAGAGAACCATAACGACTTTTCTCCGGCTCTGAGTTTGATCACAGAAATTGATCATTCCTCAGACAACTCCGATGGATTTAATGCACATCTTGAACGTCAACATGATCTCGAACAGGCTGAGCAAAATGCTCAAGACTGTGAAGCGTTCAACGATTTTATTTCTGGATACAATGGCCAATTTTGGGAGGAGCTTGATTGCTCCCCATGAAAATGGATGGGATAAGATGTTCTTGTCTGTTTATGTGTTCCCAATGACAAAATCTATTTTGTGTCTGAACCAAACATTTGTGAACTTTGGCCCTTCATAGTTCCTTCATTCGATTGATTGAAAGTTCCATCCATCAATGTTGAGAAGGTGAAATTAGTTGACCACTTGTGAAATCATCCAATTTGAATTTGACATTCAACGGACTCTCCCATCGTGGTAAAAAAAATGAGCTATGTCAGCGCCGTGGGTTCATGTGCAATCAATGACATATCACTCTATTTTACTTTGTTTGATTTGAATTTCTTGAGCCTCCCAAATCTGAAATAAGGGGTTCTGCACCTTGCCAAGAGTGAACAAAACGTGAGGTTTTGTAGCAGTTCCAAAAACGTTGGCAGGTATGGGACATTTGAAGAAGATCTGCAAAGATGCATGTTGAGTGGCAAATGCAATACGAGAGATACATGAATCAGACTTGTTAGGGTCCAAAACTAAAAGTGTTTTCTACATTATGACGTCGAAATCTGCTTCGCGCCAAAACGGCGCGCACTTTTTTGACATCTCAATTTCCAAAAAAGTGTTCCGAAAATGGTGTGTTTGTGCATTTTGACTTCCAAATCTGCTTCGCGCCAATACGGCGTGCACTTTTTCTACATCTCAACTTCCAAAAGTGCTCCGATGTTGCAGTATTTTTAGCATTTGGACTTTGAAATGTGCTTCGTGCCACAGCGGCGTGCAATTTTTCATGTCTCATCTGACCAGATGACTATGCCGCCGCTTTAGCGAACCTACTTCTTGAGCGCCCGGAGCTACAAAACGTTGGGAAAACACAGTGTTTTGCGACTTTTTTGCCTTTTCGCACACCGTCACCTTCTTTCTTCTGACTCTTTCTCTTCTTTGATTTTCTCTCTTCTTCCTGTCTCTTCTCTGTCTCTTCCTACGTCTGCTTTTCCATCCGTGCATATTGTCGGAAGTTTGACTTAAAAACTTTCTTTGACCAACGAAACTGGGCGTTTTGAGGACTATGACTATGGATTAAGCTGGCAATGTCCCCAAGTTTGAAGCCATATCCCGAATGGCTTCAAGTTGGACCAAGTTGCGCGATCTTGCAGCCAAGTTGGGCCGAAGTTGGAGCCAACTGGGCCCAAGTTGGACTGAAGTTGTGGCCTTGCTGGCCAAGACTGCAGCCAAGTCGGGCCAATGTTGCGGCTGTGTCGGATCGAAAGTGCGTTCGGGCGATCCTGAACCCTGCAACATTTGCCAGTCCCGTGCACTTTTTTGGCGGCTTGTCCCGGGCGAACATGGCCCCCGCAGCTGAACGGTGCGGGTGGGTTTTGATGGAATATTTGGTTCAATTCGAAGCAGATGAAGGTGTGAGGCGCCGTTTGAATCAGAGGGGGCAAAAGTTTTTTTTCCAAACTTGATCGAAAGATCGGCCTGATGTTACTTGGAAAGATTTGAAGTTTCCCATCGATGCGTTGTTCTGCGACTTTGGAAAGAGGAAAATTGGACACACGCTAGAAGAGGTTGATCGCTCCTTGGAAAATTCACCAAACGAAAGTGGGGTCGATTGTTTCCGTGACACTTTCATCAGCTTTGAATTTTTGGTTCAATTGCGGAAGCGGGGATTTTTCTCCCCAGATTCATCGACCTTCAGTTTCTCAAGTACGTCAATGTTTTGAGATCATAATCATTTGGATTTTTTTCACGTTTGGTTACAAACATGGCATTTGTCCGTCATTGGAGAGAAACAATTTGTTGGTACAATTGGCACATGACAGTAGCAAAATTTTCATTTTCATGCTTCGGCCACTCCACAGGCCTGCGCAATATTTACCATGAACAAAATTTGGCAAGCGATTTGTGATGGTGTGTTGCCAAAAAACAACGACCCAAAGTGAAATAAATTTTGTTGATTTCACACTGATGGATTTTGTTTGAAGTTCTCGCGTGTGATTCTTTCAAAAAAGAGGTGGTATTGGTGGGAAACTGTGGGAAAATCCTTGTCGGTGCATGCTTCAGCTGTGCTACGTGATTTCTACATGTTTTGTTTTGGGTGAAGATCTCTATGTTTCAATGTATATGGAGCGTAACCCGATTCGTGGGTTGCGTGTTAGGTGGAAGTTGCGGTCACCGAAATCCAACGCATTTCAAACAATGTCGCAGTGATGAGTGGTCGAGCGTGTTTTTGAATCCATTTGTCGGGATATTTTGGGAGTGCGCTCTTTGCGTGTTTGTTTTTTTCAAACAAAATGCCTTATAAAAAACACAGATTCACGACCTCGAAGTTGTTTGTTTTCGTGCCATTAAACACATGAAAAACAAAAAATCGCATAGTTTATTGCGGGGTTATCAATCAATCCCGGAAATTGGTATCTTTTATTGCGGCAATGGCTTATCAACTGGATGTAAATCCTCGTCTGATTTTGCGACATGATGAACCAAAATTGTCAGGGCATGCTACTGTTCATCAGGTTGGCAATCGGGCAATGATTGGCTCCAGAAACGGCGCGCTGGGCTAGGTGTTGGGCGCGCGACACAGTGCCCACCACGTCAGAGCCTCGCAACTCTTCGGATCTGGACTTGGATTGTTTTACAAAATCAAGGATTCCAGAAAAATATATCAAAAAAACAAATCAAACAACACAGAAAACATACTGCATCTCAAAATGTTCGGAAAAATGTTGCTGCCGAATTGTTGCTGGGGACTGGCATTTGTGTTTGTGTTTCTTCCGCGGAGTTGCCAGCTGTGTGTGAAAGGCTAAAGTTGACGTTTACTGAACAAACGCCAAGGTTTCATCCTTGTTTTCCGACTGTCACCCATTTCGACTATGAACTTTCAGGTCAACTTGAAACGGAATGAGAAACCGGCTCACTGCAGGACTCCGGTCCGTAAGCACCTTTGGCCGCCAGGTTTGATCAGTTCATCAGAATTCCAGATCTATTCTATTCCAGATAAAACCTTAGTAAAACCCCCTTGGGTTTGTTTGAGTCAGTGTCCATCATGGTCCAGTCTTCCCGAAGGTATCAACATTTGGAACATGTGAAACAGGAGCCATTGCGGTTTGCCTGGCTTTGGCTGCAGAGACCCTAGATGGCACGTGCACGTGTCCATTCCAGGTACCTTTCCAGGTGTCGAAACGGAAATTGAATTCTGTGATTGAAAAATGGTTCAAAGATGTCTGACATCCAGGACAAGATGTTTGCACCGAAGCCTGCAACGGACCAAGGTAACAACCACAGTGTTTGTGGAACCATCCTCTTTTTCAGTGTCAAACTTGGATGGGGAAAATGGTTGCAGGCAAGGTGGCAAGGCAAAGATCAGCAGTCATATTGTTCTGACATTTTCCTCGTTGCATCAGTGAAAACACCGGAAATTTGGTCAAAAGGTTTGGACTGCGCCTTCAAACATATATATATATATTTAATCTACAATTTGAGTCTTGATCTGATTTGCATCAATGGATATGTTGTGACGATGCCCAGGGTTCAGTTGTACGTATTGTTCCTTCGAAATTGGTTGTGCATTTGTGCATATAGATGAGACATGATGAGACCTCACCATAAGATCTGGCAAACTATTCATTCACGTCACGGACGTCACGGTTCTCTTGGTTCGGCTTCCCCCCATGCCTTGTCCTGTAGCTTTGGCTCTTTAGCCGCCATCCATACGTTCGACATGACCCTTAGATCCACATGTTCCAGATGCAAGTGGACAGTTCAGGATAGTCATGGTTCATTGAAGTTCATTGAAGTGCATTGAAATTGATTGTTGTTCATTTACGTTCACTGATGTTCATTGAAGTGCTTTGAAGTTCATTTAAATTCATTGATGTTCATTGTGCGGACGCACATTCGGCCTGACTTTGCCGACGTTGGCCGCAGCGTGCGGTCCAACGGGATCTGATAGGCCTAACTTGTTGCAACTTGGAGTCAGGGCGTCTCTTTGGGCCACGAAGCAAAGATGGACGCCACCCGGGCCTTATTGGACTCGCTCATGGGGAAGGACCAGGGGGACCAGGGATGGGTCTCGGAGTCGCATGGCACAGCATAGCGCAGCGGCGTAGCGTCCGCTTCCGCCAGGATCGAAATTCTGCTCCTGACTCCAAGCGACAAAGCTTCAAGGACAGCGATGGACAGACAGCGATGGACAGCGATGCGGGACTGCGATGGCTACACGTTGGATGGGACAGTGGAGTCTGATGCTAGATCAATTACAATTGGTAGATGGAACGTATTGGCAAGACACCATATTATTTTCTCATGAGTTGATCAAAAGCCAGTGCAGGTCCTCAGCGGAACAGACGAAATAGCATGCACTGTACAAACTGCCACCTGCCACCAGAGCTCGTCAGGATGCTGATGTTTGCAAGTACCACTTGGTCGGTGACTGCCCTCACGAGATGTGGGTGAACCAGGCCTGCCCCGTAGCCCCGTAGCCCCCGTAGCCATGCTATTCCATGATCGCAGCATGACATCTGAGTATTATCTGAGTACCTGAACAACACCAATTGCCATGATGGATGAGTGAAAGCCAGTCATTTATTCCATGTAAATGGTGTAAATCAATCACGTAAGCAGTTCCACTTCTTCACTCCAGATGATTCCAGATTCTGCTCAGGGTGGGAAGGCATCGCCCAATAGCCCCGTCGGACCGTGCAAAAAGCAGCATTCAGAGGTCGAGCTTGCGGAGTTTGATTTTTTATGTCTTTTCTTCTCCATTTTTTCTTTGATAGAAGCAATACAAGCCTTGAATTAAGCATCCTGATCTTTTGTCGAGGACCACCTGACAACCATGTGTTTATTTGCAACTGTTATTCCCTCGGTGTTCTACAGTTCTGGGATGCACAGATAGTTTGAAAATGCTAGCAGAAGGTAATGTTCCGACTGAGAAAACAGAGTTTGCCAAGTGGCTTCAGTGGCTCTGAGACTGGCTCTGAGTCTCCAGGCGATGCGAGAACGTTTGAAGGAGGACAAGGATTACGCAGGGAGACCCAACGACAACCAAGATGTCTCCACCCCATCAAGCCGATCGATGTCGGAATACAGAGAAAAAAAACAAAACAAACAGATTCTTGTGGAGTGATGTTAGAGATCATTGTCCGAAATGAAGAACTTGTCCTTCAATGATGCTGGCAGCTAGACCCTTTGTAAACACTCCGGGGTACAACGGGTACCACGAATCCCGAGGTCAGATATCACTGGCGATATTTGGAAGACCTAAGATACTCGGCACAACTGAAACAAGTGTACTGCGGAATGCCTGGATCAAACGAGAGACGCTGTAGCAGCGTAGCAAGTTATCTTGTTGCACTTGTTTGGACAAGGAGTCTTCTTGCAGAAACTTGTTGATGACAACAACAAAAAAGCAGAGAAAGTGTTCCTTGGCTGCAGTATAGTTGCACTTGCTTTTGTGCTCTTATTCCATACTTTGTCAAACCTCCAGATGAAAACATGTGATGCTGGTCAGTAGGGGGTGGACTCCAACGATCCACCTAAGTTGCAAGTTCAGGAAAGAAAAGCTGAAGGAGGGAGTGACCTGCACAGCTGATACTCACAAAGCAGTTGAAGGACACTTGGCTTAAGACATGGCGCAGAGTGATGAGGTCAGAATTGCTGCTATATTTTACTGAGGGAATCCGTTTTCTGCTGATCAGTCAAGCATTTGCCAAAAAGGCTCAGCCATGTGCGTGTGCATTTCCTGGTGCGCAAAGGTCACATCTCTGAAAGAGAAGCGCTTGCACACGAGAAACTTCAAGCTGCCGAAAAAATGGCGGAGGAGATGTTTCTTCCACAATGCTCGAGGTGTCGCACGAAAATCACAATGCAGCTGTCCTTTGTGGAGAACTTGCAAAATAGAACTGTTTCGTTTTCGGGTGAATGCCATGGTCAGTTCATGTCAGTTCCGGAGGAGGGCAATCTGGAGGTTAGCAAGCAAGCTATGGAAGAAGCTGCACCTCGGTCGCAGAAATATAACCAGGAAATACAAGGAATAGGTGTGGCAACTTAGAGTTCTTGGAGGTGCTTTGATTTTGACCCATGATACCGAAATGGGAGGGATGTATTGGATGTAGGAAGTTTCAAAACACAGCACCCCCGGACAAAAGAAACACTTCAGACGGACTGTGGGAGACACGTCTTTCTGGATCTCTTCATGTTTTGCGTCAGGATGAGATCGCCCATCAGAAGTTCCGGTTGAACCGGCTCAAGGACAAGTGATGAGTCATCACGAGTCTGCTGCTGGGTGGTGCAGTCGCATCCGTGGTTTATCTGTGGGGTATCGTTGTAATTACCCCCATCCATGGCATCCATGGCATCCATGGCCCAGGAGGTGGCTGAAGGTTGGCTGGACGCGCCTTGGTCGCCCTTGGCGATGCTGTTGAGACACGCAGCGCCGTTTCCGTAGCCCAGGAGTGCTGTGAAGTTTGCGGATCTCAAATCTCCTGGCGTGCTGTTGAGGAGCTTGAGGCATGCCGAGAACAATAACAATTTCATGAGAATCATAAGAGCTTTCTCACACTTCAGGTGGACATGACTTCAGCAGGTTTTTCTAGATCACAACTATATAGAATCGCAGTTGGGATGCTAGGAACAACTAGTATACACGGATGTTTTGTTCCCGTTCTCCGGCGGTGTCCGGCGGTGTCCGGCAGTGTCCGGCGGTGTCGTGGCTTGCACAGGCTCGCTCCAAGGGCCGAGAACATCCACATGTTCCAGGAGCTTGGCATCAGGCAACGATGGACTTCGTTTCCAGAGTTGAGAAAAGTATCTCTGTATCATTTATGATTCTTTATGATGCTTTAAGTGTGAGTTTCGCAGATACTGCTGCATATGGTTCGACTTGGTTGGATCTGGTTAGACCTCTTGAGATCTTAAACTGTGAGGGCTGGAAACGATGCCGAGAAGCCCTGAAGAAGGTCACAGAAGAAGCGCAAAAGGCCACGGTGTGGTTTGTTTGAAGGGGACCGCCAAAATCTCATGATTGATCATCATTTTCCCCATTTACCCCACTAGAATGGTATCATTTTTACTACTTTTTTCTCACAAATCCAGTGGACAATTGGTTCGTAGCACTTCTCTGGCTGCTTGAGGCTCGAGAGGCCTTGGGCGGCGCTGATGTGGGAGAAGTGGTGGATGAAGATGCGCAGGACCCCTTTGCAGGCGCTTGCCATCCTTCTGGACTCCGACTCAGACTGCGTTGTACCGGCAATCTGAAAGTTTGATCCAGATCGACAACTTGACAACTTGACACTCGGTGATCGCTGTAAGTGAGAGCTTTGCTTCGCGATTCGACGATTCGATCACTGAAACAGGCCGAAATGGCCGGAGACGAAATCGAGACCAGGTCCGAAGTCTTTTCTGTGACACCTTTGTTTTGACTGATATCACTTGTTTTGGCTTGAGACACCTTTGTTGCTGCCAAACACCACTGGATAGTATTGACTGGTGTAGACTTTGAGTCTTCACATGCCAAGTTGCGTTCTTCAGGTGTAAGATTTCTTTGCACAGCAGCTCTTGGTTTTGCATGAAGCTGATTCTTTTGAGTTGAGCCGAGCCTTTTTTTTTAAATGATTTGAGTGTCACCAGCCCCATCATCATGCTGTGTAGGTCAAACAGGCAGCCAGCCGCTCCAGAGATGGTGGCAAGGTGCTGGAAGATTTCTGGAAGTTCGTTGTGATGATTGGAGCCAAGTTTGAGATGGTGGAGCTGTTGAGTTGGTTTTAAGGCTCTGCTTGTTTCTGCCAAGAGCCATGATGCATCTCTTATCGTCTCACATCATTGTATGATTTGTATGACTTTCCTGCAGTCTATCGTGCAAGGCTCGCAAAACGAGTCCTTCCAAAGAGAAGGCGGTGGAGTCTGTAAACTCTGATCCAGTTCCTTTCTTTAATTCCTGGACCCACAACAAATCAAGTACCAACAAGTGCATTTTTTGGCAGCATTTGGGCTAGGGTTTAGGGATATTGTAGGGTTTAAGTTTTTTTTCCCGAGAGCGTTTGAGCAAAGGGTTCTTCTAAAAGTGGGGGTCTGCTATCTTCTCATCTTCTCATCTTCTTATCTTCACATCTTCACATCTTTACATCTTCTCATCTTCACATCTTCATATCTTCACATCTTCATATCCTCACATCTGCACATCTTCACATCTTCACATCTTCACATCTTCGCATCTTCTCATCTTCACATCGTCACATCGTCACATCTTCTCTCCCTCCCTCCCTCCCTCCCTCCCTCTCTCTCTCTCTATCTCTCTCTCTCTCTCTCTCTCTCTCCCTCGCTCGCTCGCTCGCTCGCTCGCTCTGTCTCTTGCCCTTTGTCACGGTCTCTCTCCTTCTTTTTCTTTTCTTTGTTAAGACCGCAGGCAGTGCGGAAGAGGCGCCGATATGGCCACCCTTTCGCACGAAATGAGGTTCAAGTGTCAAAAACTGTGGGTTTTTGCGAGTTTGGATGGTTCGGCCGCAACCGCTTTGCACGAAATGAGGTTCGAGTCTCAAAAACTGAGGTGAAATTGCGATTTTACAGTGTCCGGGGCAACCCTTTCTCACGAAACGAGGTTCGAGTTTGCATGGTCCGGCGGCAACCCTTTCGCACGAAATGAGATTCGAGTGTCAAAAACTTGAGCTGGTGATTTTACATCCTCGGCGGCAACCTTTTCGCACAAAATAAGGTTCGAGTGTCAAAAACTGTCAATTTTTCGCGAGTTTGGATGGTCCGGCGGCAACACTTTCGCACGAAACGAGTTTCGAGTGTCAAAAACTGAAGGTTTTTGCGAGTTTGGATGGTCCCGCGGCAACCCTTCCGCACGAAATAGGATTCGAGTGTCAAAAACAAAAGAAGTAAAATTGCGCTTTCACAGTGCGGCAACCCTTTCGCACGAAACGAGGTTTGAGTGTGAAAAACTGTTTTTTTTGCGAGTTTGGATGGTCCGGCTGCAACCCTTTCGCACAAAACGAGGTTCGAGTATCAAAAACTGAAGGTTTTTGGCGAGTTTGGAGGGTCCGGCGGCAACCTTTTCGCACGAAATGAGGTTTGAGTGTAGAAGACGGTGTGTGCGAAAGGGTTTGTGTGCAAAAGCGTTTGTGTGTGTACAAGGATTGTGTGTAAAAGTGTTTGTGTGTGTAACAGAGTTTGTGTGTAAGCGTTTGTGTGTAAACATTCTTGTGTGTAAAAGCGATTGTGTGTAAAAGAGTTTGTGTGTGAAAGGGTCTGTGTGTAAAAGCGTCTGCGTGTAAAAGTGTTTGTGTGTAAAAGGATTGCGTGTAAAAGTGTTTGTGATGTTTGTGTGTAAAAGTGTTTGTGTGTAAAAGGATTGTGTGTAAAAGTGTTTGTGATGTTTGTGTGTAAAAGGGTTTGTGCGAAAGAGTCTGTGTGTAAACGTGTTTGTGTGTGTAACAGTTTTTGTGCGCAAAAAACGATTGTGTGTAAAAACGTTGGTGCGGTAAAGAATCTGTGTGTGAGGCATGTTTGTACGTATGAGCGTGCTTGTATGTAAAAATGTATGTCTCAATTCTTCTTCCTGTGTCTCCTTCGTTTCATCTTTCTTTTCTTTCTCCTTCAATTTCTTCATATGTACCTACTTTTCACAACATGTCTGCACCACGTCTCCTCATTTTACAAATTTTACGCATCATCGTATATTTGTAAATTTCTGTTTCATGCTATATATGAGATCTTCATACTTATACCTCTCACTATACTCCTCTACGCTCTCGGGCCATCCGTCGTCTAGTTTGCTGTTCTCAGTTGCAAAGCTGAATCCTGCAGAATCGTCAGGAAAAACGTGAGAAAGAAAAAGAAAAGGAGAGAGCCAAGCAGAGAGACAAGGACCGAGAATCCTGGCCAACTTGAGCACTCATTCAAGTACTTGTGCCGCTGGGTGTCCAAAAGAAAGCGTCACAGCCATCTACTTGAACCAGTCATGTGAAGTAGAGCAGACACACTGACACTCAAGAAATGGAATTTCCATGAATTTCCACTTGTTCTTCTTTTGGACCATTTTGATTAGATTGCTTGTCGTTGTCCCGCGGTGTTCTTTGTTCCAATTATTGTGCAAAGATTTGATTTCTTTGGTTCCAGATTGTTTGCTCAAACCCTCAGCCTTTCTCTTGGGAGACCACCAACTTGTGAAATGGCTGCTGGAAAGACTCTCCTTGCTGCTGGCGTCCATGCGGTGCCTTGCGTGGATGCTACTGTAAGGCACCTGGCCCTCCGAGCACTCAGCGTCACACTTCATGGCTCTACTCCTGTTGAGCTTTGGTGCCTAGAAACCAGTTGCCCGCAAGCATGCGGTGTGCAATTTCAGCGAGGAGTCCCAGATTGGTGCCATGGATCCTGTGGGATGCTTCGACCCTTCGGATTTTTGCAAGGCTGAGGTTACTTTTTCCCATCTGGAGAGGGGCTGTTGGACAACAGCGGGACTTGACCTGACGTAAATCTCTCCAGCTATGTGTGGCACCTTCGCTACTTACACGATGGGTTCATTGGTTGGCAGCTCTGCTGCTTCTTCTTGCTGGAGCTTCTTTAGCTATGTACGGCTTTTCGTTTGGCTGATTCGGCGCTGATCTTCGTGTGTGGATAGCATGGAACGATTTTTGCCTGGTGGTCTCCCCTTTTCCTCAGTTGAACTGGTGATGGCTTGATACATTCTGGTCCCAAATTTCGGTTTCTGCATCATGAGCATGCTTCGTCAAGCTACCGCAATGTGACCTTCATCTTGGTTCAGTGCCAATTGCATATGGCGTCTCGCAAACTGGAATGACCTTTGCCTTATTTTGCGTTTGCCGATGGGCCAGGTTTTGTGCATGTTTGGTTTTCCTGCACTTCTTTTCCGGAGTTCGCTGGCTTGTACAGTTGGTGCTCTTTCGTGTTGCTGGCTGCGCTGTGCGGTCCGTTTGATAATTTGCATGGAGTCTGGATTGTGGCCCTACACCTTGGTGTTCTTGTCGTTCTCTTCGATCCGAGATCGGCTTTGTCTCCACACGAGGGTTCCTATACGGAACCTGGCGCTCACGTGCTCGGGAGGCCTGTGCACTTGAGCAGCTCAGAGAACTGCGCCTGCATATGGTTAGTGCATGATCTCCTTCGATTAGCACTCACTACTGCGGTACGGTTCGATCCGTGGTTTTCGATGTTCATTTCGAGAGCTCTATGAGCTTGTTGACCCCCTGAGGTCCATCTTCTTCGGCTGTTAAATTTCATGTGGTCCACTGGAGGAGCGAAGAGACAGATTAATGTTTGGCTATTCCTGCGTCACGTGGACCTGGCTTTCTTTTACGAGGGCTTGCATGCTAGCCTGATTTGCTTTCAGAGGTTTTTTTCACAAGACTAGAACCCTGCTGGAACTTGTCTCGAGGGTGTTCCTTGGTTCCAAGTGAGTGGCGGCAAGTGGCCGCAAGTGGCCGCTCCAGACAGTTCCAAGTGAGTGTCTGCAAGTGGCCGCAGTGAGTGGCCGCAAGTGGCCGCAGCAAGGGCCACAAGCGGCTGCTCCAGACAGTTCCAAGTGAGTGACCGCAAGTGGCCGCAAGTGGCCGCTCCAGACAGTTCCAAGTGAGTGTCTGCAAGTGGCCGCAGTGAGTGGCCGCAAGTGGCCGCAGCAAGGGCCACAAGCGGCTGCTCCAGACAGTTCCA
>Ga0126342_10014586_pt1 | contig 13860 bp, 22 predicted proteins | sample Cyp1metagenome_FD_92528 | JGI IMG/M metagenome (GOLD analysis project Ga0126342, IMG submission 92528) | Coral microbial communities from Lord Howe Island, Old Settlement Bay, Australia - Cyphastrea 1 metagenome | ecosystem: Host-associated > Invertebrates > Cnidaria > Coral ...
AGGACGACGAGGACGACGAGGACGACGAGGAGGACGAGGAGGAGGAGGAGAGGAGGACGAGGCAGGAGGAGGCGGAGGAGGAGGAGGAGAAGGAGGAGGAGGAGGAGAAGGAGGAGGAGGAGGAGGAGGCAACTGACATAAAATCTAACAACCCTCACCTGGCAGGTGGGGAAAAAATCTCACCGACAATTGGATCAACCCGCTGTTCACCCCTTGGCCCATCAATCATATTGAGCCATGCCTCATTTCATGTGGGTTCCGCAATGCCATAAACATCCATAAACCATCTCTAACGAACAAAAGGGACGCAGAAGGTGACTCATGTTTCAATCACTCCAAAAAGGGGGGATGCTCAATTTCTAACGTGGTAAACCCAATCATGAACCATCCTCAAAATCACCACGAATGGGTAATCATCCCCAAATAGTTTCCCAAATCATATTTGATATTACTGGGTATTCTTTCTTTTTGGCATTGTCCATCCCCCGTGATGGCTTGGGTTGTACTTTTGCCCGCACCGGATAGTGAAGGTAAAAGAAAGGGGACCAATCAGCACGGATAAAACAATAATGACAAACCGTAGAATTACCAAAATATATGCCCAAATGGGGATGTGTCAGAATCTACGTCATCATATTTTGCGGGGATGAACAGTTCGAACATCCATAAATCCTACCCCTCTCTCTCAGCGGGCTTTCCTCCCAGGCTGCCCCACAGAGGCGCCTCTAACCCCGATGAGAAAACACAAGAGCTCCATGGGTTTGGAGCCATAAACAAATCATGTCATGGATTTGCAGCAAAAAACATGGATTTTCATTGTTTTTTTCCAACTAATCATGTTGGATTACCATTGAGTCATCAAGTTGGATGGTTTCATGATTTTCATGGCATTGTGGACCCCAACACCCACTCACCAGGCTCACCTCCCAGGAAGAAACCACCGCGTGGATCACACCGGTCCGCAGGGCGCGCAACTTGAAGTGCTGAATGGCTGGGATATCTCGCCTCTTTAGGCCACCAGGAGAGGGTTGTTGAACCCGGACCCCCGGAATTCTCTATCATTCAATCTTAAGTCTCCATTCATTGTTTGAAGTTTGGTATTGCCAAGGGGTGAAGAATCTGCGATGCTTGGGCCATGGTTGAGCTGCCCATAAACATCCATAAACTCCATAAATATCCTAAAGTGTGACATATGGAAATTATATGAAATTATCAGTTAGAAGAAGTGCGCATACTAAACAGCGCACGATACATTCCCGGTGCTACCAACTTCGAATTCCTCATGTGACCTGACCAGGTTGACTAATGTTTATCAAACCAAACAATTCATACAGATTTGCACCCGCTTTACAAAAAGCGGGGGCCTTGAGTAAAGCTGCTGTTTTTGCTATGAAATTGAAGCTAGTGGCAGTTTAATCGACAAACAAACGGTACGGCTTGACCTTTGAAACAAACACTAGTGAAAAACAAGGAACATCAAGGAACTATTGCATTTGTCGGCAAGGGCCTTTGTTTTGAGGCGTGCACCCATATAAATGCACAAACAAAATGCACTACTTACCTTTCTTACCAGTGTTTGTCCATGTTTACCCATTACCAAGCTTTGCTACACAACGCCAATGGCGATATGGCGATTCGCTCCCATGACACCATCGAGACCATCGAGTCAAGTGGCCGATCCCCGTTTTGGAAGTCTGCTTCAAAGATGGAGATCCTCTCTGACATGCCTTGTAGATCCGGCAGGCTATTCAAACGGAAGCCCCACCTCGGTGGCAATCCTGGGCAACCCTCTGGGAATCAAACATGGCAATGGAAAACCCACTGTCAATGGATCTTGTAGTGGGCAAAAAACATCTATGAATATTATATAGGATTATAAGTGATTATATAAATGAGGGGATTTCCATTGCCACATTTAATTGCTGGAAGGTTATTTGTGATTACAGTAAGAGTCTTCTCTACTTGGGGCCGACACTGCTTGCTGAAGAAAATCTTCCCAGTGTCCTCAAGCCGGAGCATTGTTTCTTTTAAATCTGCGGCTGCTCTTGTGTTAAAAGTGAATCCATGTATATCACTGTATATCCATGTTCAAACCCCAAACCCGGGGTCTAAATCGATACCGTAGTTTCGTTTTCCCAGGGATATAAATTTTCACAAACATGGATCTAATGACAACATGTGAAACCAAAACATCAAATGCCAAGAGTCGAACATGTTAATCTGGTGCTGCACTTTCCATCAACTTCCCTAGCCATTTTGAAACCCATCACTTGGGGGGTCCTGAAGGCAGCCGATGGCGGACAAGTCGAAGCCCAAGCTGCACTGCTTCTGCACACTGGACACCTCCCAACCGCCCCACGAGGCCCTAATGATGGAACCCCATTAAAAAATGCCAACTGCACAAGTCATAAGTTGGTTTGTAACCCCATCCAATTATACATACATATATATATATTTACCTATCGTGTGGTTGGGAAACTCTTAGTGGCCCCAACTGGCTCCCTACTTAGAAGGGAATCAGGATACTGTAGTCCTAGCTCCTAGCCACCAAAAAAGCAATTAGAAACCCCATTCAAATTCGTTTATAACCCCATCTGATTATGGATATATCATGACATCTCATGTTAGATCCATGATATACATATATATATATATATGCATTAAACAAACAAATATAAGCATATCTTGATCAACATCGATATATCCAATCTATAAACCCATCTATAAACCCCCATGAAAGTTGCATGATACCATCCTCCCATTCCATCCGGCAACGCACCATGGCTAAGGACACCGAGGAAATCAGCTGGGCGAACTGCGCGCCGCCGCGCGGCACAACTTGGCAGTCTGCCTCACGGGATGTGGCATCGACACAGATAATTTCAATGGGGTTTAGTAATGTGGTAAACCCGTTAAATAAACCATCCCAAAAACACAATAAATGGGTGGTATAAACCATCCCCAAATGGTTGGTTGTAATTTTGGGTTGCCCAGATTATCTAGAATTATGAGACATATTGATGTTCAGTGGTTTAAAATGGTTGTACTATGTTTAACTGACTTGATCGGCAATAGCTTTGAGTTGCGCAATGCGTAAGGAGTCAATGAAGTGGAGGGTTGTACAGTTTCGTATCTCCCCTTACGGTACAGCATGGAGTAAGCCTACTTGGGAGGATGATCCTCCAGCTCAAATAAACAAATCAGGAAACTCAGGTCGCGGTTTGAGTGAAACCTCCATGGTTTTCCATGTGATAAGAAGTGATAGGAAAAAACACAGTATGGAAAACCATGCATCAACATTGATTTTCAAATGAATATGGTTGGTATGTTTGACTTCAAGCTCGGGATTCTCCAAGGGCTAGACCAAATGAATCATGTTTTAGATGGGAAATAGTTTGGCTACGAGAATGAGTATGAAGCACAATGCCACACACACATATATAAACTATATATATATAGACAGGACAATTATCAAAGTGGTCATGACATGTCGTAGCCTTTTAAGACATTGCAAAACAGGTCTTGATATTTGGGTGTTCCGAGAAATGGGGTATACCCATGTATACCCGCCACATTGTCAATGTAATAGGGAAAATGATGATAAACTACTAGGTTTGGGGGTGGTCTATGTTCAAACAAACCCACGTCAATGGAAGAACGCTTGCAACCCGCTACCGCCTTGCCCAAGCGTTGACGGGCATCAGCCATGTAGTCCAACATGCCTGGGAAAGAATCTCGGCGGATGAAATATAACGAATGGCTTCATCTTTCCAGCTCGGAGCGTGCAAGAAATCAGCAAACCACATCATCTGCATCATCATGGAGTTTGAAAAACACATCAACATCACCCATTTGAAATGAATCCACAGCATGCAAACGGCACATGTTCAATCCAGCATTGTCAGGATTGATCATACTAAGACATGCAAACCACAACTACTTGTTCCTGCATCTGCGGCCTCGAGATTGAATGAAACCCAAACTTAAGGCTTGGCGTTTTATCTCAAGTAACTTGAGATACATGGCATTGCCCCCTCAGCAAAGGAAAATACAAAACTGGAGATATGATTGCAGGGGATATTGAACCCAAGAAAGTGCTCAAGCTGTCCTGATGTTTTTTGTTTCAAGTTGGTTATTGCCTCATTACATATGTTCTACTCATATTGCCCTGATTGGTGGTTTCATCACGTTTCACTCCCTCTGAAAAGTTTGCTCGTCATTAGGGATCATCATCCCAGTCAAATGGTTAGAAATGAACTGCGTTTGAAACCAACAACCACTTTACTCATATGGGCTATATCCCCTTTAAATCCCTTTGAAATGATAAAATCCCGACCAGAAAACGAACATCATATATGGACAATGCCCATGTATAAATGACTCACCTATTAAACATGGTGATTTTCCATATCCATAGTTAGTTTACCAAAGGGTAACCCCTAGTATCCTCTGGTAAACTAACAGTTTGCAAACTGGAAAATCACCATTTTCATCTTTAATATATAGGTAAATCAACTATAAATTGGGCCATTTTCCATATCAATAGTTAGTTTACCAGCTATAAATGAGCAATTTTCCATATGCATAGTTAGTCTACCTATGGAAAATCACCATCTTTAGTAGGTAAATCAACTATAAATGGGCCATGTTCCATAGCTCTGTTAGTTTACCAGAGGGTAAACCCTGTCACCCCCAACCGAATCCCAACCGGACCGCACCTTCTCCCAACATCAAAGCACCCAAAGTCTCGCTGACGATGACATCCTGACACCAGCGTTGCCGAGCGTTGCCATGTTGCAGGGGCTTACATAACATATAGAACATCTATCGCATGTGTGTGTAAACTCTGTATATAAAAATATATTAAAAAATAATTCTATTTATTTACACATATATAAACACATATATAAATATATAAAGTATATGCACACACAATAAATATATATATATTTAATGTAATTATATGTGTATGTATGTATGTATGTATGTATGTATGTGTGTGTATGTATGTATGTACGTACGTATGTATGTATGTACGTAGGTAGGTAAGTAGGTAGGTATGTATGTATGTATGCATGTATATCTACAAGTAAATATACATGTATCGACATGTGTATACATACATACATATATATATATATTTATAACATATTTGCAAAGAGAACCCTGCGGGTGCCACTAAGACCACTAACAAGGGTTCATTGTTGGGGTTACCTTACGGGGGGGTTGAATCCCATCAACTGGCCTTTGGCACCCCATTCTCAGCACAGCTACCACGGTTTAGCCTTGGGGCTAAACCCCAACGGCGTCATTAATTTCGCTGGCAAACATGGGCACGGATCAAATATACGTATACAGCCGGATACACAAAATGTGATGCTGAACAGTTTGTGCCTGCCAAACTTCCCTCCCCACTCAACAGTCTTGATTTTTGACATATTTTCATCCGTAGCCATGGTGTTTTTTCCATGTCTACCCGGCTCTGAATCAGTGAACCCCCGACATGTAGCCCATCGTCCCATCCAAGGTTCCGCTTTGCAGTTGGCGCGGACTTTGCTACTCAGGCCATGGATGATCCTTCGGAATCCATGGGAAGCCCATCGGAAATCCCAAAAGTTTCGAGAGCACCTTCGTCATGTAGATCATCATTTTGGATTTACATTAATACGTATAATATGATGAGCAAATATATCTCGTATATTTACAGCATATCCTTTTCTGGACCTCGTCCTTCAAAAACTGCAAATGGACTTGTATTTCGTAGATGTAAACCATCAAACAAATCACACTCCGCTCCGCTCACATTACCCAAACTCATCTGATCTGATGTATATTTATCTGTTATAATATTTGTTGGTGGCTGACCCCATTGCATCCCATTTCTGGATCAAGTTTTTCTCTGCCAGGTGCGATTCCGGGACATGTTCAGTGTTTAAAACGCCTTGTCGTTTCATAATGATTACTGATTACTGGTTGGTGAATAGGAATTCCCCTAGTTGATTATGACAATCCCCAATATATTGGTTAGGAAAATATCCTATACAAAGCCAACACGGGTTTTGAACACCGCTGTGCTGAGCAACACCGAGGCTCTGCAAGCGATCCGCCTGCCCATTCTTTTCAGCGTTCAGTCGAGCCAAGTCGACCATATCTCGAGAGGCCTGCCAAGCACAAGCAAGGCTACAAGGTAGGGCCCCCAAAGGATAGCTAAGTTGGTTTATTTCACTGACATAATTCGGGAAATCAGGGTGCATAGTGCATGGTGTAAGCAAACATGCATATAATATGTATATATATATACATAGCTAATGGAGTTCACAACGGGGGCACTACTTTGTAGCTAATAGGAACTCGGTGCCTGCTGGACAATCCTGAGAAAATCCTCCAGCAGTTGGGTGTGCTTCATACTTCTGGACTTCAGATAACAGGAAATATCCCACAGGGTTGTCAAGCAAACCAAAAAAATATTGGCGGACAATCAATGTTTATACATAATCATCCACCAGGTTGGGACCCATGCAAAACTGAAGCCATGTGTGTGTGTTATAGTAGTTCTTTCAAGATCATCTTACCAGGCAGAAATGGACATGATAATCAACGTTCTTACCCACTAGCCAGTTCGAGTCCTTCGTCATGGGATCCATGATCAAATATTCTAGGGACCCTTCAAAGGCAGTATAGAACTCATGTCCAAAGAAGGGGAATGCCCCAGTTTATGGCCATTCAACAGGGAAAATCATGATGATGATGATGATGAAAATGAATCATGGGCGTGTTTCTTTCAAACACATTTGAGTTGAGTAAAACATTCCTTTCCCCTACGGTGGGGTCCCCCCAGTTAGCAAACGAACTGGGCATCTCCTTGATGATCCAAACAAATACTGAGAAATCTGCAAAATAGTCCCTATTGAGTATACTGATCTTCATCAATCTACAAAAACTATATCATTATAAATTTGGATTTTCATCAGTGTAAATAATGTTTCCTATCTTTCCCACTAAGTATAGACATGAAAACCCATAAACCCAAGTACGGATATGACGAAGTCTCACCCCAAAAGAGTATATAATAACTCATAACATCTCATAACCATATTATACCCCAGTTACATGTAGAATATCCCCAATTAAATGTGTGTTATATATGGGCTATAGACAACTTTTCCTCTAATATTAAACATCCCTATTACATGGTCCCGAAATGTCCCAAATATGTGTAAAATCCATATTAAACCATGGTTTCTTAAGGGTGTTTAATATAAATGGGGAATGGCATCGTTTGCAGATGGAGGCTTCCTCTCAATTTTACCATGGAAACCCATGGTGACTTGGGAATCCACCTTTTTAAGAACCCCCCACCCATATCTGTACATCTATATATACACCTATATCTGTACATATATATATATTAAATCAATATCATACCGGGTATATTATATAGGCGTCATAAACCACTTGGAGCTGCTTTCGCACCTCGATGGCCACCACCTTCTCTGCACCCAACTTGGCAGCCATGAGGGCCAGCAAGCCGCTGCCTGAGCCTGCCAAAAAATGACGGATTTTACCGTAGATTGGAAGATGAAGATAGGATCCATGAACTATAGGAAATCGTAAAAAATCTATGAACTATAATGATGTCCAAACTATAGCAGAAATCTATAGGACATGTCCAAGAACTAGAAATCTATGTCCTATTGAAATCCATGGACATGTCCTATTGATCTACTATTTTACCAAGAACTATAGGAGATGTCCGTAGATTTCTATAGGACATCGTGGGATTTAAGCATGGATGTGTCTTCTGAAAATTCTGAATGTGGGTTTTGTTGTCACAAAAATCTTACAGGAAACATGTGGTTCTTATCCCAAAAAAAACAACTAAAAGGTTTCCTGCAGGTTATCCCTTCAACATTTCTTCAACCAATTCTCCGAATTGATTGCTCTTAGCCTGTTCTTGTTTGCACATACGCAACGCATCTTCTTGAGCTGAGGGATGTTTGGTAGGCCCCCCTGCTTATCATTAAGTGCTTCAAAGCGCCAAGAAATGGAACACATATGGAAACAATAGTGCTTAATGATTATCAATGGTGATTTAAAGTGATTCATAGTGACTACGAAACATGGGATTTCATCACCAGTTTCATGTCTGCAGTGTTCCATGAATTTCTGGTTAGATCTCTGAAGGACGGTTTCTAGCGAGGTTCCGCCCAAGCTCCACATGGGGATGGAGCCATCTGGGTAGTGGAAATACAACACAAGCAAAGGGCGGCTCTCGAGCTGGCTGCATACCAACTCATCTTTCACAATATTCCGTAGGGAAAAAGAAAATACTATATAAGCGTATGGCATCTACCACTATACTTGGGGGACCAGTTCCACTCACAAGTGGCTTATACAGTTTATAATATGTTAAACTATAACCATAGTGATACATAGTGGCTGTGTATATCCCAACTTATGCAGGTTATAACCAATATTACCATAGTTATCCCAAGTGCAACGCCCACCAGAATCCACCAGCTGAGTCACCAATGTCCATGACACACTTGCCCTTGACACACGCAGCCAAAGCATCCCAGTAGAACTGATTCCTGTGAGAATCGTTCCTGGCATCCGCAGCACGCACGGTCCTTTCAGCATGTTTCAGCCCCTCCCTGGAAAGTCTGCTATGACCCTCACAATTAATCTCACATACCCCGCAAGTGTTTTTCTAACTTACACCATCCGGCAATCAAACATGACAATGGGAAATTCCCTACGCATGAATGATTGTCCCAATAATTGAAACCTCCATTGTGTTCGGGGATTTTCCATTGCCACGTTTGATGAGCATTCGGCATCAACGTGTTTCACTGGCAAGGTTGGGTTGCAAATGTTCTATATTGAACGTATATATACAGTATATATATATAATATATATATATATATATATTATAATCTATATATATATTAATATATATATATATATATATTATATATTATATATATGGAAGTTTCCTGACACGGGTCATCCAGTTTTGTTCATTTTAGCAGGATTTTCCCTTATAAACCATCCAGTTTGGGGTACCCCCCATTTCAGAAAACCCCCATATGTGGAAAACACAAGTCGTCTGGGGCAAAAAAAACAGCCCAAAAGTGACCAGTCGCTTCAAAACCACTTTCAAAATGGAGACACTCTTGGACGCATCCCAAGTACCCTTGGTCTATGACGCTTCGCAAACGAACATACCTAATGATATATGTTCTGCCCATCACTACATGTTGGCCACGCCAGCACGCCCAAGTCCTTCTCATCACGTTCCAGTGGAAGATTCCCATACAGGGGGTTGCCTTCACATAATCCCCTTTATAGTCATTATCTTGGTCTTTGATTTTCCGCTTCAAATATCCCAGCCAGCCAAGTCTCTTACCCAGTAGGGTACAGGATGAAAAGACACATTCAACTTTGAGCTCATGATTCTCTCTCTCTCTCTCTCTCCCTCTCGGTAAGTTACTGAAAATACCGCACAATCTCCAAAATCCAGGGGCTCTTTGATTATTTTCTGATCATTTGTGAGTATGTCACAGGAATTTTCTCAGAGATCACATGATATACCTATCTTCCCAAAAAGTGAGATACCCCTTCAAGTTGTTAGTGGTGAACACGTGATTTTTAAAAAGGGATCTGGTGAGGTTTTCCGAACATCCGCAAACAAGCAAATAAACTCAAATAAACTACCTTGAAAGCAATGTTTGAAATCCGATGATTCAACTATGTCACTATGTTTCATCATAAAACCCCTCTGTTTCATGGTTAAACCCCCATGCTTTGATGGTTTATATATGGTCCATAACTCTATAAGTCAGCCATGTTCATCCCTTGAAGCCCCAGGCTCAGCATTGCGAAATGCCAATCGTTCACGGCTTCCACCAGTGAGTCGTTACGCCCCCGGAGCCGGGGTGGACACCAATGACCCTTCGTCATAACTTGCTCGTAGCCTCAAGGGTTTGGAGTTTGCAAGAAAAAATACAGGGATTTGAAAAGATTCAACCTCAAAAAATATAAACAAATACAATTTTCGCTCAAATAGTAGCGGCAAATTTGATCAACTCATCCTTTTATTTTGTATTTGCTTGTGGCTATACGGTGTACAGTTTATATTGAAATTGCAATCTAGGAAAATTATGAAAGTATAGGAATTGCACAAATTAATTAGATTTGGATTTACCCTCTGGTACTCCGTCATGGGAATGGACAACCATTGATGGGAACTCCCTTATAAAAGTGGGTCAAAGCTCCTGGAGACCTTGCATTGCCAGGCATCATGTCCAATGTAGGTCCCAAATACCCCATGATGTTCCATGTACTGTACGGTTTTTCATGTTTTTGTTTGTCATGTTTATGCCTGTAACATCCTGTAACCGAGTCATACCTGTGTGTTCTGCCAATTGTTGCAAACTTTTCGAATTAAGGTGACCTGCAGTCACATTTGACACTTTTGGAAGGTACAGTAGCGGTTTCCAAATGATCCCACATGTATCGGCTGTCTTTGGATGTCTGGGGGCCAGTGCATTTTTAAGTGCAAAATCAATGAGCAACATCCACGACATCAACAACATATTTCATTCTTTCACGGCAGCAGCCCCCCGGGACACGTTCCCTGGCCATGTGAGCAGCGTGAAGATTCCTCATCTTGCTCATCATCATCGCAGCCAGGGGGGATGAAGGAATCCTGGGCAAGAGATCCATAGCAGCGTTTGCTTCCATCGAGAGTAGGCAAGGACCATTTCTGTCAACTTTCCTTCACCCAAATCTGGCCATTGTTCAAGGTGTTTTCCAAACCTTTAAGAAAACATCAGCATCTATATACATCAAAGGATCCACTCAGAGCATGGTCTGATCATCAATTGCGTCCAGCAATGCGTGGATCTTTGTCTGTGAGACAGCGAAGTGCGACCCCACAAGAGTTTTACGGATCGAAGGTACCATCCCCGTTCATGTAGACACCATGAAATGGTGTAGTCAGGTTAGGTTGGCAGCATGCTTCCAACAAATAGTTGTATCTATAGAATTCGCCCAACAATACAAACAAAAACATGCCACAATCCCGATCCCTCACTAATGAGGACACATCATTACACATCCAAATACATTCAGCATAAATACGGGCAAAAATACGGGCAACAAGGCCAACCTTAGAACCCCTTAGAATCCCCACAAAAGGTAGGGTCCTGATGATGTGACATGTTCCTCTATATATAGAAGTACCGCAAAAATTAATTAGCCCAACCCTCACCCACCATTCACAATTGATTGAGGTACTTGTTTACATACCGCATACCTGGGTTTAATGTGATCCTTCCCCAGCTTCAAACCACACGCCTTTCATACTCCGTGAAAGGAATTATTTCCAAGCGTCTGAGTAGCGCGGCGCCGCGACGGACGCAACGGTAGCCTGTGGATGTTGAGGACTCGAAGAGTACTGTACTATCAAACCCTGGTTACGCCCAGAAAACACGGATCTAAACACGCGGATTTTGGGAAGCTAAATGAACATGAAAAAAAAACTGAAACATCCTGCAAAAAAAAAACACAACTTTCCCATCCATGTCTATGCTTGAAGGTGTTTGTTGCCTAAAGGATCTAACCATGCAACGCTCTGCGTTCTTACGTTGTTTTTTTCCTGCAGCTGCAAGGCCGGGCAATTTGACATGGAGGCAATGCTTCAACGCCCACCACACACGGAAACAATACAGAGCCTCTGCACCATGATCTTTATGAACATAAGCAATCACTCACTCATTTCCAAAGATAAATACCCGTAGATTCCCTACAAGATAAATCAACATATCTATAGAATTCTAGAAAACCACCCATTCGTAGATCATTTTTCTTAGGGAAACCCATAGTTGTTGTCCAAATCGCTATGTCACGGGTCAACCACCCACCGCAGCTCACCGCACCTCCCGTTCCTGGCGTTTCACCCATTTGGGTTTCACCTGTGGGAGATGTGGCTGGCAGTCCAAGCCCTTGCCACTAATCTTCCGAAGCCTCCGATGGTCTTATTATATAAGGTGCCTATGATTCTTCAGTATCACACTCCATTCCCATCCTATCTCCCAGCACCTCTTTCACTGTTGTTGCCTTTCCCATGGCAATCGACGAGGCTGTGAGTTATACCGTCTCCGTGCTATGAGTTACGGATTGCACAGCCTTTGACTCTGGGTTCCATCCGGTGTGAAATGTTCCACAATAGGTGTTGCTGAAAAAGGTGTATGCCCTCAACTATGCACATTTTATGTGAGGAAAATGATGATGAACCAGCGGATTTGTGGAAATGTTGCTCGAATTTTCAGACAACCCCATCATATCATAGGATCATATCAACACTCAATTCATGTGTCAATATCCATTGGGATTCGGCGGCAACATTGGCTTGGTAGCCACTTGGGGACTGCTGCAGATTCCGCAATTTTGTTGCTGCTTTTGTACGGCTTTCAGTTTGGAGCAACTGCAGTACTGAACTGTGTGTGTCCTTGTGCCACTTCAAAACTGTGAGCCAGCAACTTCAAAACTGCGAACTCCACCCTTGTGGAATCGGGGTGCAAATCTCCAGAGCTTTACAAATGGATGGTGAAGGGGAACCGGCATTGCCACCATAAATTAGATGGGGCTATCCTGCGTCAATGCGAAGGTATGATGGACGTACCCAAGTGGGATCCGTATTGAAAGATTCACACATCAAACCTTCCCCTGCCATAGGATCCATAGTCTCGATCCGCCCATCCCATCCAACCTCCGCGCTTGCCAGACCTGATGCCCCCACTTGAACAGGTCAACGCACCTGATGATCCCCCTGGTGCATTCCCGGCTATAATCTCTCTAATATATATATATATATATAATAAAATTATATTGATGTTGTTCTGCTGGTCCACTCTTTTGTCTGTTTGTGGTTGTGGTTGTTGTTGTTGTTGGCTGCTGTGTTGGTGCTTGTTTTTTTTTGGTTGCTGTGTTTTGTTTTGGTTCCTTCTTGTTCTTCGGTGAATGAAATCTATCCTTGGGCTCCGGCTCAGCATCTGAAGCGCCCAGGTCCACCTTGGGATCAACCCGGCTGGAGCTGGAGGGTACGATGTTTCCAAACACCCCCACACTGGCTAAATGATGGCAAATATTTAAACATATAGCATCCATCGCCTGGCACCAGTTCAACTCATTTTTCTAGTTGGTGCCATAAATACTGAACCGAGGTAAGATCTAAGCCATCCGGATAGTCCAGTAATTTGTTCAATAAACATTCACATCAATGCAAAGAGGGCATTGGGCACATCCCCAGCAGCGACTACTGCAACAGCACAGGATCTTATGGATGAATTCCACGACCAAGCTGAAACCAGGTGAACTTTGGTCACATGGGTCTGTCCACTTTTCATCGCCCCATTGCTCAAAAACAAACGTTGTTTTTAAATTAGGCATTGCAATGTAACAGTGGGCATATTCCATATATAACCCCTATATACCCAGATATAGCCCGAATAATCCATTACCCATGTAACACTTGATTTCTTGATGTTTCTTGGCAAATGTTCCAACCAATGACATCCCCATCCCCCATTGCGGCTTTCGCTCTGGTGCCAAGTTGCTGTTGCATTTGGTCACATGCGCTGGTGACAGCCTGCGACAATTGACAATGGAAGGGTAAAATCCATAGCAAGTTAAAACCTTTTTACATATGGTGCATTTATCTGTTTTGACTTATTTTATTGCATCACCTCTCAAAATGTATGTGTATAAATGTTCCCTGGTTCCGAATGAATGATCAAACGATCACATGCAATATTGTATATGCATATGAATACACACACACGCATATATATATA
>Ga0126342_10014587_pt1 | contig 13860 bp, 13 predicted proteins | sample Cyp1metagenome_FD_92528 | JGI IMG/M metagenome (GOLD analysis project Ga0126342, IMG submission 92528) | Coral microbial communities from Lord Howe Island, Old Settlement Bay, Australia - Cyphastrea 1 metagenome | ecosystem: Host-associated > Invertebrates > Cnidaria > Coral ...
AGATAGATAGATAGATAGATAGACAAATAGGCAGATAGACAGATAGACAGATAGACAGATCGACAGATAGATAGACAGATAGACAGATAGATAAATACATACACACATTCATTCACTCATTCTCTCATTCACTCATTCATTCATTCATTCACTCACTCACTCGCTCAGTCATTCATTCATTCATTCACTCACTCACTCGCTCAGTCATTCATTCATTCATTCATTCATACGTACGTACGTACGTACGTACGTACATACCTACATACATACATACATACATACATACATACATGTGTGTACGTACGTACATACATATATATATATACACAATATGGTGCTGATCTAAAGGTCCTTCTATACAAAGAATTTAAACCAACCAACATATATAAGTCGAGTTGAATATGGTTACTACCCGCTTGCCGACTGGGATGTACATTCAAGTAGGGTTTTCAAAGATCAGTCGTTTTCCCATTTTACATCCGGAGTTGACAGCTTGATTTTTTTTTGAAATGTCTTGAAATGAGATGTTGTTCTCATCATCACAAATGGCTGGTCTTTTCAGTGCGGAACCATTCATTTTGGGATATGTAATTTTGAACCATTCCCACGTAAAGTGTCTTTAGTTGAGAATTTGAAGTAAAATGCTTTGGGAGCAGCGGCTCTAGGGGTAACGCTGTGTAGGCTATGCCATGAATCAGCTTCGCCTGAGCATAGCCTATCGGGTGTGGTCCGTTGCGCCAAGGTCGATCTCTACCTGCCTCGCAAGTGCTCAGAAGCATGGCAGCGATTGGGGTGGCCAGGAGTTGGGGCTAGCCTTGTACCAACCAAAGCTGGCAATGGACAATCCTTGAGGAACATCATCACTAGGATTTATCAATGCCATACTACTCTTAATAATTCTTAATCCAGGGAGCAACTCTTAAAAAAAAACACTTCCACTTCAACTTGCAAGAGTCGAAATGGGAGTCTTGCAGACAAACCGGGAGTTCATACTGGGTTCTTCAAAAAAAACAGCCATCCTATGAAGTACAAGACCATAGACGTCATGTCGCCCCCGTCCCCCAATTCAATGTTGTACTCTGAATTATGTGTTTGGCGGGATTAAAAGAAAACTGCCATTTCTGTTCATAGTGTTCGGCAATTCCAAGCACAACATTGAATTTGGGGGTTGCAGGGGTAATGTATGTATATATCTATGTGGTTTTCTGTGGATGGCTGTTTTTTTTTGAAGAACCCGGTAGTATCTTCAAATATGTCTCTCGGATATTGTGATGAACCCCCTATGTTTCCTTTCTAGACATGGCACCAGTGTTGTTTCTTCAACTATTTTCTTGGGTATAAGATGGTATAACTGATGATTGTTGGTGAATTCAACCAATTGGGGTTGTTCAACCCCCTGCATTTCCCTTGCTATGTCCCTTGGTACCTGACCTGGCCGAGGCCACGAACCGTTTGATCCCAGCTAAAGAGCATGGCGCTGTGCAGATGAACATCGCACAGGCGAACAGAAAATGCCACAGATTTCGGGGGTCCTTAGTTCCTTCATTAGATTTCTAGCTTCCTTGAAGTGGCTATGGGTCGAAACCTATACCACCATATTTATCATATTTGGGGAATGAACATCCACTTGCCAGCTATTTTGATGTGAACACCAGGGGTTTCCAAGGGTGCCATGACGCCCAAGTGACTTTGTGCAGCTGGATGCGCTGTGCCTTTGGATCAAGATTTGCGAGGGACCAATTATTTCATTTGTCGCCATGGCGGGCGAGAACAGCGTTGGTGAGAGTATTACAGAACCAAATGAGGAGCAAACAGTGCAGATCCAGAAATTGGAAGCAGCACTGACCAGTGAACGGAAGCGCTGTGCTGACAAGGACAAGCAGCTGCAGATGATGGAGGCTTTGTTGGGTCGGCTACAGACGCGCCTTGAGCAGGCTGAGGAGAATCTCAAGGCCAGCGATGATTCATAGGGAAGGGCGATGGGGCCGCATACCTGGTTACCTATTTAAGTAGAGGTTCGTACCGGGGGTAAGAACATCCATATACACCAACTACTTTGATGCAAAAACGAGGGTAATTGCTGTTGGTTTTTCCTCCATACTAAAATCTCCAGTTTTTTTTTTGAAGATCACCTGAATAGATGGTGTTTGATGTTTGGCTGGGCCGGGCAGATGTGCTATGGTAAAAAGTTGGATTACATACTACCCAAATGGGGGGATAGTCACCACTCTATTATATGGAGGTTTCCTGAAATGGTGGTACCCCTAAATCATCTATTTTAGTAGGATTTTCCCTGAAATAAACCCAACCATTTTGGGGATCCTCCATTTATGGACACCCCCATACTCGCAGTTTTTTTTTGTCATCTTTCCCACTAAGGATTTCGTAAAAATGGGAGGACCATGGTCACCCCACCCTTGCAACTTGACCTGTGACTCCAAGGAGCAGCGCAAGACCCGTGGCACATCGCAGGGCGCCAGTGCCGTACTGGATCTGCAACAACAGCTCGCCGAGGAGCTGGCAAAGAGGAAACAAGCGCAGTATGCGTTGCTGGGTGTTTTTTTTTCTTTTTTTTCAATTTTTATGCCGTCCGTATAAAATCAGATGGTTTCAAATATGGTTTGAATTTTCCATGAACTGGGTGGTTTTGGACATTTTGTTCTTTTCCACCCTGGAGAGACTGAGATGACGGTCCATATCAAGGATTCCTATATTTTTGAGTTCAAAGCACCAACCAGGTTGATTGAGAAGGGTCAGGAGTTGTGCGATGTTCAGCAGAAGTTGGCGGAAAGCCAGCAACGCATCAAAGAGCTCCTAATCTCCAAGAGTGCTGAGAAGAAGTCGGAGCCCAACAAGGCTCGATGTGACGACCATGGGACCAATGGAAGCCATGGCCATGGCGGCCATGGAGCCATGACTGGACCCCAACTCATCATCACTGCAGCAAGTCCTTCAGCCAATCGTGCCAAAAGCCCCATGAATAGCATGGCCCCGCAAAGTCCGTGTGCCTCCCGCGCCAGTTCCTATGCACCAGTCATCAGTCCATGTGCAACGCCCAAATCCCCGGCGGACTTCAAACAGTTTTTTCCCTTGCCTCCCAAAATGATGGTCCCTCCATTGAGCTTGCCTCTCAACGGAGAAAAGACATCAGAGTGGCATCATCGAACAGTTCGCGCTGATGAACAGCCGCCCATTTCCTATTCACTGGAGATACCCGAAATGTCGGAGGTCCAACCTATGTACTTGGAATGCCCTCTGCCGAACAGCGTGTGTCACTCAGGGTATCACACTCCAGTTCATTTCCAGCAAGTGCAAGTTGCCCAAGTCGACTACTCTCGCATTCTCTCAGCCAAACTTGCACAAGCTGCACAAGACAAGATGAAGCCCGCAGCCAAAACGGCCCGTGTGGTTTCGGCCGAACACCGCAGTGCCTGTGTTCCGCCACGGGCACTGCAGTCAATGCCTTTAGCACGGCCATATTGTGAAAGCCCGCGCTTCAGCACATGAAATTGAGCAGCTCCCCCTCTGAGCAGCGGGAGCTTTTCTTTCGTGTTTGGGCTGTGCCCGATCCGGAGCAAAATGGCATGGCTCTCCGGAGTCAATTGCATGGCTGTCCGCGAGTGCAAATCTAAAATCTGCATGTTGAATGTCTGGAAGCGCACAGTCAAAGCAGGCACCTCGGATTCTCAGGGTCCCGTAAAGTAGCTGAACACCATAGCTGTTCAATCTCCATTTCCGAGACTGTCCCAGCACGGGATCCTGACGTTGAATCCGACGTTTCAAGTTCTGCTTTTCATGTATTGGGCAAATGTACCAAGCTGTGTCATGTGTCAATGCACAATGCACTGTGTATAAATGGATGTTCTTTGCACAGAGTAGAAGTGTCTGAAGTATAGTTCTCGACATAAATACTTTCACCTGGAAGACACCAGACAAGCCAGTCAGAAAAAAACATATATATATATATATATGAATTATAAGGAGCATAAAAGACGCGAGCAGCATACAGATACATCCTGTCTTATCCTGCAGAAGGGTCCTCAGGTATAAGTTGGTTCTGACCCCATCCAACTTGAGATATACCCTCTGGTAATTAACATAGCTATTGAAAATGGCCCATTTATAGTTGAATTGATTTACCTATTAAAGATGGTGATTTTCCATAGCTATGTTAGTTTACCAGAGGGCATCTGGGCTGCCCTCTGTCTTAGTTTCGAAGAAATCTTCCATCGAGGTACTTCTCTGCTTCTGCTCCCGGCAGCTTAGGGGTTGTCCGTAACCTGCATCTCCACTTCGGCAGCTGATTTCGCTAACGTTGCAAACTTGGTGATCACGCGGGACAGCGTGGCTGAAGCGTTTCCGCTGAAAACAGCGCTGTTGTGCGTGGCTTGTTGTGCGCTGGGAAAGGGCTTGTACTGATGGTTTGTACGGATGGTCAAAAAAGTGCAGAAGATGACCTCTAAAAAGGTGATGAGAATTTGAGACTCCTATTGGCAAACTGGAGGCTCTTGAATCCTGGGTTGACATTCATTAGCCCCACCATCATCTATTAATGATCATTATCCGATTATGTCCATTTCAAGGCGCATTAGACCACCATTTTTGATGGTAACATCAACATTTTGGGTTTGTTAATTTCCACTACTGTAAATCACCATTCTTTGTCATGGTTTCTGGGTCATTAATTTCCATTAAATCATCATTAAATATATATATATATAATATACATATATATACATATATATATATATATTATGTATATATGTATATTATATATATATATATATATATTAATTTATAGACATCCCATTATATCCCCATAGAATGGTTGGTTTCGTCTCATTTTTACGGATGAAATCTCCAGGTGCCCGGGGTGCCCTGCATTTGATCCGTTTCAGGTCGACGAGGAAGGCCGTTACTCCGGCGAGTTCTTCACCGTGTCTTTGGCAGGCGACATGGAGGGCCAATCATTTTCTGACCGATGTCTTTTGGAATACAATATATACACATGTACATACAAATATGTGTATGTATCTATATATATATACACAGTATATGTCTATGTCTTTGTCTATGTGCATGTGTATGTGTATGCGTCTGTGTCCGTGTATGTCATTTTTCACTTCATTAGAGATGGGAATGAAGACCCCCAATGTGGCTTTCCTATTTCAAAGGGAGGGTGGCTCAAAGAGCCGCCACAGGTTTTACCCTCAGGTACCAGTCACATGGTTTGCTGGAAAACGCTGCTGTCATCAAACATGGCAATTGAACAAAATCCCTCTATCAATGGAGTTCTCAAGCTAGGAACATCATCGAAGTAAATGGTGGGATTTTCCAGCAAGCTATGTTTTCCATTACTGGTGGATTTTCCATTGCTATAAATGGGGGATTTCCATCATCTATGAATGGAGAGTGTCAAATAAAGCCAGGCTTCATCCGTCAGCGCGGGGAGAGCGACGCGTGCTTGAATCGGCTGCTCTACGAGAAGGGCATGTTGAGCTTCTCCAAGTGAGGCCAGGCTGTTCGTTGCGTTCAAGCCTCATTGGTTGATGATTGATGATGATTGTAGGGGGTTAGACTATCCAAGATATTGAGACTTATCACAATCTATGAACTGAAATTTCCTCTTAACCAACCAATACAACGGGACGACATTGCGGCTTTCGAACACTGCTCATGTGCGCGTCCCATTCAACTCTTGTTGGTTGCTAATCAGGGTTATACTACGTTATACTATGTTATACTACCCTTTATATGGTTTTTACCATGGTTTTACCAGAATCCATCGTGTGAATCCCTACAGATCAATAGAAACCTTCTAGTGATCCAACTTTTTTTGGGCCCTCCGTCAGGTCCGAGTCACCTGAGTCACCTGAGTCACCTGAGCCAAGAGACGAGCGCGGAAACAGAAAAAAAGGGGCCGTTGCATCAACCTGGGCTTTTGTGGGACCTAAATGTTGCGGTGGTCTGTTGGTTGTTCGGTGATTTCAGTGATCCCCATATTTTTCTGCGCCTGCTGGTGAGTGGTTTCAAATAGTTTCAAACCATGGTTTTTATTGTCTTCCATTTTTGATAGTTGGGATGATTTTTGTATCTGTAGAAAAGACTGGAGAGACTCTCTCAACGGACCACCCTTTTCTTTGCTGTTGGCTCGTTTTGTCGGTGCAGCATCGTTTTCCCTATTAAAAAAATGGCAAGTTTTCCTTGTGGGGGTGGGGTGTAGTTTATTTGGGAACAAACTCAAATAAGATACCATCTGGTTACTGTATTTAACATAGCCATGGAAAATCACCATGTTTAATAGGTAAATCTCTATAAATGGGCCATTTCCCATGGCTATGTTAAATAACCAGAGGGTAAATCTGCTTACTTTATATCGAATTATATCCCCATAATATCCAGTACAAATGGTTGGTTTCTGGGGGTCTTAGCCAGCTGATCCTTGCAGCATGTGACTTCCCAGGTCCGGCCTTGTCTTTCAAGGAACAGGGCGAGTTGCTCTTCAGCCTCGTAGGGTTGTGAAGCCCGGAGAAATATGAGAAATGGCGAATTGGATTGACTCTTCTCTCATGGCATATAGCAAGTAAAAGCAAGTAAAAACCATGAACATATGATAAGTAGGTCATGTATATAGAAATATATATATGTATATATCCATATATCTATTTGAAGCGGGACTGTGATCACACGGGAAATTTCCATGTCGACTTTGTGTCTTTGTCCTCTGACAAGGGTGACCTGCTTCAAACTGACTGTCTCTCCTGTCAACAGAGATCTTGCTCAGCAAGCGGGACTATAGTGAGGCCGTGATACATTCTAAATTACATTCTGCAGGACAGTAGGTTGTCGCAGTTGATTGAACGATGAGAACTGGATCTTGGAGAGAAAGCAGCCCGCAGAATCACGTGAGATGCTGGTGCCTTTTCCTCCGGAACGGAGCCTCAGGCAGAAACCCAATTTCATTTGTGTCCCCTACGGCGTTTTTGATTTCGTTCAGGGAGTCGGACCCTGAGACTCAACGACGATTTGGGACGTGGGTGACGTGGATGGGAACTTTCAAGATGAACCCATTTACTGATTCAGACTTCATCAGACCAAACACCTGTACTTTTTCGTATTTCCAGCGTTGAAACCGGTTGGTGGTTTGGAATATTTCTTCTCCTCCCATCACGATGAACTCCAGACCTCGGATGAACTGAGATTCTGGACTTCATTGCCGGACTGATCCCTTCTCAGCTCCGGTCTTAACTTGTGTCCGAGAACATCATGCATGGGGCAACCGTGCAACCCCCAATTTATGGTTATTCGAACAGTAAAACGGATGACCAACCATCAATTTTTTTTGGGGGAGGCAGCCTACTGTCAATCCAATGCAGTGTGACGCGTTTGCTCTGGCCAAGATAGAGCTGTAGTGAGTGCCTTTGCAGGTCTGACCTAGCTGAATATGGGCGAATTGGTCGATACTATGCTGAGCAGAGCATGCTGGCACAGAACCCAGGGCGGTTGAGAATTCAATGCAAACAGACTGACATGTTACGTAGCTCAAAATGCCACAGACCTTTGGTTTCCCTGTTGACCCAATGATCCACAGGCACGGAATGGGTTTTAGGGAAAAAAACATCGGGAATCCCCGAAGAATTGGATAAAATGGGATAATCACTCTACTTGTACCAGGGTTTTCTGTAAATGTTCAATCAAACCAAAGCCAGTGAATGATGGGTTCGGACACAATGTTGCAACCTGATCAAGCCAAGGTCCTCGATCCAGCCACTGGCAAGTACAGTGAGGTGCCGCGGTTCGCAATGCCCGAAGCATGCCCAGTGTGGCTTCACCATTTTTCAGGTAAATGGCGATGTTTTCTCATATTCTAGTAACCTGCAAAAAGATAGAAAAGCATAGAAAAGCTGCAATCAATCTACAGTACCACTATTTTGGTAGAGATTTGCTTTTCTATTTTCTTGGAGGGTTGCTATATACAGTAAGACGGTAGTAGTAAGTACCATAGTCACCGTTGCTTGAGGCTTGTACACGCTGGATTGCTCTTTTCTGATATGGTTGGTTTTCCATCACTCATTCCGGTTCATTCCACATCACCAATTCCATCATGAATTACTACCAACAATATAGGACACGAGGATATACTGCCCCAAAATCACTAAGCCTGGCAGGAGCTCACGCCCTCCTATGGCAGGAGATGGGGGATGTATTGGCAGGTGAACTCTTCCAGATATCCGAAAATAGTGCTACCCCCAAATCATCCAAGTCGGACCATTTTAGTACTGACACCTATGGTTTTGGGGATCCCCGCGTTTTAAGACCCCTCATATGTTGGTGGCCAAATTCCATATTTTCATGCAACAAATTCTCAATTTTGATGGGTTTACTTTCCCACATAGCCAGTGGGTCAGGACTGACTTGCGCGCTTTTCTGACGGATGCCCTCCAGGACGGCAGGGTAAGTGTCAACTCATCAGCTATGGCAGCTATCATCATATTCCCCATCAGATGGCCCATTTGGAAGATATGCCGCAGACAACATTTTCAAGGACACACCCTTGAAGTCAAATCTTGAGACCCTTGAAGTCACGAATCTTGGGTGATTTTTTTGCGGCTATTTGGTGGTAAATTTCATGTCAATCCATATGGGTTTGTCTGAAAATAGGGTATATTCTCAATTATAGCCATTTCATAGGGATAATGATCATTAACCATTGGCTTTAGGGGTACACTATTTTCAGACACACCCATATCCCAACATTAGCCTCATTCTTCAACCATTCGTTTTTGAAAGTCCATCTGAACTGCAGTGGCTCAAGCATCCATTGGACAAGTTGCCACAACGTTCCAAAGGCATCCAAAGGCCAGGACTGGCAGGGAACATTTACTGGAAACTCTTTCAATGGATTGGTTTAAGGGAAAATCTACAGGAAACCATAGATTTTCCCATGAAGATCATGGGGCTTTCCTGTAAATTTTCCCTTAAACCAATCCATTGACTCTTGGGTTGGTGGGAAAAACCCACGCTTTGCAACAAATCCCTGAAACATCTGAAACCTGAAACCAATCCAATGGACCTAGCTGGACCTAGCGCTTCCAGCGTGAGTCGCGGCTGCAGCGGATAGATATTCGCCATAAAATCCCCAGTACTTTAACACAACTATGGAAGATGGCGCATTAATCATTGATTTACCGCACTTAAAACATGTTTTTTTCCCCAGCAATGTGTTAATCATCGAAGTACATCTTGTTTGCAAGATCAAACCAGCCCCTGGCAGCCTTTTCAGATGATGTTTGGCTGTGGTACCGCAGATGTTCCCAACGTTTTTCACGTGGGTTTCATGCCTGCGTCAGGCATCATGGGCTCTGGAGCCTCCATCCACGAGCAGATACAGAATGCCTCCCAGGTCCGCTGACTGGGCAGGAATAGCTTGCAAAACGCCCAGAAATTCCAAGATTTGCCTCAACACATATCATCAATGGGAATTTCAGGATCCTAAAATGGAGGTACCTACCATATATAAGGCCTATATAAGGCCTATGTAAGTGAATATCACCACAAAATATGGTCTTATATGGTACAGTACCTCCATTTTGGGATCCTGAAATTCCCATTGATATCAAAGAAATTGAATTTGCCACGATTTTGCTGATTTTGCTTCATATGTCAAAGATTCCAAAGAGATTTTCCAGATTTTTCCGCTGCCAGGAAGAGCTACAGGAGGCCATGGACAAGATGCCTGAAGAGGTGTGGTTGGCTGGGTGCTAGAATTGACCCCAAGTTATCATCCCAAACTTGTCGTTTTTTTTAGGGATCAACCAATGGTTTTGGATGGTTTTGGGGCGCCTCAAATTTTAAGATCCCAGATTGATGTCGGCCCCAAGATTCAGCAGCAATTTCTCACTATGTTACTTGGATTATATATATATGTATATAATTATATATTGTTAAATCTTCGGGAAGTTGCTACACTGCATATCATACAATCCTTGCGTGAAAAGGAGCCTTTTTTGCTGGGTAAACTTGGCTTTGTTGGTCTGGATTTGTTGGGAGCATTTCGATCATTTCGGCTGGTGAGGAGCAGCAGAAGATCAAGTCCTGCTTGTCTCCAGAGGATCTGGCAAAGGCTGGGCTTCACCCAGTTATCTAAGATTGTTAGAAATGTTGGATTTTTCAGACACCCCAGTGAAGTATAGACAGTATAGATATATCTACCAACAAAAACCTTGTTAATCTACTGAACTGACAAACTAACTTAGCTATGGATCACCGCCTTGTAGGGCCCGGTATCATCCTAGAACTGGAATGGGATGACAAGGGCTTTGAAACGACCTGTAGCACTGGAAGAGTCAGCGCTTCCCAGTCGCTTCAAGTTCAATGGATGTTGGTGAAAATTGGAGATTCCCATTCTGAATGGATGGCTTACCCTCTGGTGATTTAACCTTTTGCCATGGTATAGATGGCCCATTGAAATAGATGGTTTACCTATCAAAAATGGTGATTTTCCATGGCTATGTTAAATAACCAGATGGTAGATCCTAAACCCCAACCATTCTGGTTCTTGAACATTTGACCCAAAAACCCATGGTTTTTTCAGGTCCCAGGCATACTTCGCGAGCTGTAGGTTGAAGCGCTGAAGTGCTTGGCGCGAGAAAACCTCCTGAGGGCCGCTGCAGATGGCACCTTGGAACGTGCGCTCCAGGAAATCAAGGAGCGGCGAAGGGCCAGGAGGGAATGGTTTTTGGCATTTGGGTTTAGGGTAAATCCCCTCAGAGCATTTTGGAGAAACCAGGAGGATTTGAAAAGATGATGGTACTGGTACTGTTGGATACAGGAACAAACTCCGACTACATTCAACTGCTTGCCTTCATTGATTCCTGTCAGCTAGCACGGAGGTAAGAGCTTGCTAGACATAGGAAGTCACGCCAGATGACACTTTGATGGATGGCTATCACCTAGTACAGTGAGGGCTGTTTTCGATCCGCGTCGCCGTGGCTTTGCCGCAGGAGAAGCATAGTCAATCAGCGCCACCTCCACCACCCGCGTGATAGAAACTTGTCGTCGAATGGGCAGTTGTTGGTGCTGGAATCCATAGCTGGCAAAATTGCGAATCTTCCATGGGCAAATGATGGAATATCTATCATACTGACTTCTTGGTCGTCATGAGTTGTTGAAGTTGACTTACTGTAAGATTAAGATATGCATAAGTTATTAATGCCAGCACAAAACACCTCATTATGGATGGCACACGGCGTCGATGCTACGTTAACGATTGGGGGCGGGGGGGTGGGGGGGCTAATAACGGTCTGTTGCTTTGCATTATTCCAACGCGCTCTTGAAGCTACGCTCTTTTCATTCTGAAGTACTGTAACCTACATCACACTCTCGACGCTACGATCTTATCTTTCTCAAGTAACTTTCAACACGCTCTTGATGCTACACTCTTTTCTTTCTCAAGTAATTTCTAATGTTGGGACATGCTGGTTTGTACAGGAAAGTCATTCAGCAAAGAAGAATAGCCACGCACGATCACGCACGTCAAATTTCAGAATCATTCTTCCATCATGGAAAACAAAGTTAGTTCGTAAAGGCCTCAACATGCGGAAAAACATGAGTGTACTGGAAATACCATGTAAACCTACTCATGACTGTCATGGCTCATCATGACAATCAAAAAAAGGCGCGGGTTTCTACCAGCCAAACACGTACTCACATTGCCATTTCTGGGGCTGGGCTCAACCAGTTTTAGATGTCCGGCCGATCTCTGAGAGGTCTGCAACTCTGAGCATGGCCTGCAGTAGGTCGAATGAGCACAGCTTGATGGGCCCCAGGGAACTTGTCAGGAGCCATTGGCGTCATGATTTTTAGATTGTCTTTGTCAGTTGATCTGTGGAAAAGGGGCAGGCTCTACTCATCAAGCGTGTAATTCATTTGTTTACCTGAACCATGATACACGTTGCCAAAATCGTGCGATGATGTGACTCGATGCGAGGTTATTTGTACTTGGTCAGGGTGAGCAGGTGAACAAATCCAAGCCCAAAGTGCCAGAATGCAACTTGAATTTGCAGCCAGAAACCAGAGTTGCAGTGAGAAACTCTCAACTGTTTCGAAGCAATGCACACCTCACCGCTGGGAAGTGAAGCTCAGTGGTTGCTCTCTGTCTCACCAGAGTCAAAGACGTGTCTGTCAGGCCACAAAAGAGGGACAAGTTGCCTTGCTCAGGGAACGATCCCCGCTCAGATCAAATAGGATAGCTATACGCAGGTGGTAAATGTATGTTACATTATGTTACTATGCCATATGTTGTCCCAGAAATTTAGGATTTTGGACCGCACCTTTGGCTAGGTATTCGCAAGCATTTAGTCTTTCAATGGAGTGGTCTGGAACTCATCTTCTCATCATTTTCCACATTAAAATGGTCATGGATTGGGGATAGATCCCAACTTTTCAGACACAGCCCAGATCATTTTTCATGTTTCTAAATTTTCTATCTCCGATTCTATCACCAATAAATCTCCATAAAATGCAGGCGGTTTAGTCCCTAAAAAATGGGTGAACTCCAGGCTGCTCCAGGCTCCAGGCACCAACATCCGGCCAGGAGGGCTCCAAGAAGTTGGAATCGCAGCAACTGGGGGACCAGGGTCGCGGAAACTCAGTGCTTTGAAGGGGATGGCTGGGACATGGGACCTGACCCAGAGCCATAATCAAAATTCAAAATCAGTGAAGTTTCATTTGAAATTCATCAAAAATCCATAAATCTTGGAGGGTTTGGGATCATCTTCGATCATCTTTGGCGTTTTTGGGTCCGTGTGCACCTTCGAGTCCACATAGCCTGAGCTTTTTTTTCCCTCGAAGCGGTGGCGGGTGATTTTTCATCCAACAAATTGCGAGCTGATATAATGATGGTGACACTACATATGTTACATATTATTGTATCATGTTGATACACGTACAGGCATCTGACAAAGTCGTACTTGTTTTCGGAAAAAATCGTTGTGCCTTGGGGAAGTGTGTTTCGCAAAAGTCGTGCCTTTAGCATCCTTTAGCAAGAATGCATAGGAACTCTGGAGTTTGGATATGTAACCCGTCTTCTTATGAGATCACGTAGCTGATCACTATTAGCATGCAGAATTCCAGGTTGTGGGTATGTTGAATAGTTATAGGCTTATAGGTAAGATGGCGTTGAGCTGGTGATTTGATGATTTTGGATGTTCAAACCCAGATTATCATGTTTTTCCCGAATGCGTAGCGAAGGGTTCCCGTCTATAGTCTGGGGGTCTGGGGCCTGGACCGTTGTTCGCCTCGAGTGGCTCGTCGCATCGTCGTCGGGTCGGCGTCGCGTCGTCGTCGCGTCGTTAATTCCGTGTCTATGGGGGAAGCTGCAAAACCTCTCCTTTTCGAAGGTTTCCAAGCAAGTTGTCGTTTTGCAGGGCAGGCGTGGCACTTTGTCACATTCCAACCTGTTTGATAACGTGTCGAAAGTGTCAAAATTGGAGGAAGTCTCCGCGAAATGCTCGTTTTGCTGCGCCCACGTGCCTCGTCTCGAGTCTCTGGTTTTCCTGTGGCGTCGCCGTGTCTATAAAGAAAGCTGCAAAACCTCTCCTTTTCGAAGGTTTCCAAGCAGGTTGTCATGTCAGTTTGTAGCACAGAGTAGTGCTGGGAAGTAGTTTGTGCAAACTTTGTAGTACAAAGTAGTACTGGGAAGTGCTTTTTGCAAGCTTTGTAGTACAAAGTAGTACTGGGAAGTGCTTTGTGCAAGCTTTGTAGTACAAAGTAGTGCTGGGAAGTAGTTTGTGCAAACTTTGTAGTACAAAGTAGTACTGGGAAGTGCTTTGTGCAAGCTTTGTAGTACAAAGTAGTGCT
>Ga0126342_10014588_pt1 | contig 13859 bp, 15 predicted proteins | sample Cyp1metagenome_FD_92528 | JGI IMG/M metagenome (GOLD analysis project Ga0126342, IMG submission 92528) | Coral microbial communities from Lord Howe Island, Old Settlement Bay, Australia - Cyphastrea 1 metagenome | ecosystem: Host-associated > Invertebrates > Cnidaria > Coral ...
ATCACCATCACCATCACCATCACCATCAACAACAACAACAACAACAGTGAGCCATGTTTGCAGAGGATGACAATGGGGAGTGCGAGCCCCTCCGCGCGTTGCAGAAAACATAGACAACCAGCCAACCTTGAACCATCAGCCAAGGGTATGAAAAGGGGCAAGGCATGGCCGGGCTGCTGCGTTCATCCCATGCCCGCTGGCCGCCAGATGGTTTGGCCAAAAAAAACATGCCAGATGGTGATGTGAATGGTGATCCCTGAATGCAATTCACGGTACTTCAACTGTTTGATGATCATTTCAACATGTGTCCATCATTTTCAACCCATCCCGCTCCACCAACAAGAAAACACATCAAACAATAGTTCAACACAAAAAAAACGGCTGAATTAAAATGTCACGAACCTGAGATATAGCCATTTTTGGGATAATTAACCTTACTGACCATCATTTCAGAAAAAAAAACATCAACATCCGAGTGAAACTCCATTAGAATTTTCCACAAGTGACAAGCACCGATCGCCATGGCAACGGGGCGATCGAAGGCTTCCGCGTTCAGCGTCGCGAAGCTTTTCATGGCCTCGGAGTGTTTGGCGAATTTGGGTCAAAAACGGGACATGGACAAGAACTATCTTCATGGCAAGGTCCTATGTTGGTTTAAAATGGTTTAAAACTATTCACCCAAGAATTCAGCTGACAATATCTGACAATACTTGGAATACAAACAACACCCAACAACAATGATAGGAATGGTTCGGTCAATTGCCTTCATCCAAAGCCACATCCAGCAACCCCCATGGCAAGCCCCGCAACGCGACGGCCCAAGGGCCGAGTCGCGACGTCCCAAATGCCCGCCCTCCTTGCAGCGCTGAGCATCGCCCCAACAGCTTCGATGCCCGGCCGCAGCATGCGGCTACCCATGGACTGCAACAGGGTGGCCTTGGTTGGCCATGTGGGGATAGTACTGCTCGTCTCCCACATGTTACATTCGTCAAAGCTTTTCTGTGTGGATTACTCGGAGTGGAGGACAGGTCGTGGATAGGTCAGCCATGGTCGTACCCATCTAGAGATGGACTGACCATCGCTGGAGTTCTGCCAAGCTGGAGTTCGCCAGTTTTCACGACGCACACGAATTGTGAATAAGACAGGAAACGCGAGTATGAACTCAACGCACATGTTTATCGCACTTTTGCACTTAAAAATGATTTTCCCATATCTTCCCATTGGCAATGCAAATATATATATATATATATATGTGTGTGTGTGTGTTATATGTTATATATGTTATATATGTAGTTATATATGTTCTATATGTTATATTTGTTATATATGTTATATATATATATATACACAATATATAACACTCTGTGTTTCCCATGAATCATGATTCATGTGGGATTCACCCAATGCCACCATGGCTTTGAACCAAGTGTCCACCGTCTCCCATTGGGATGTGGCCGCGCTGGCCAGGGAGTTCCAAGTCACCAAGTCCGAACGCAGGGACCTGGCAGCTGCCAGGACTCGAAAACAGAAATTACTGGGGACGCTTCTCTTCAACAGAGAAGTAAACTTTTGACACTTTGAACTCACTGTTGTATATTCAAGCATATTCAAACTAAACACTTTAACCTTTTTTCTGATGTCATCTGAAACCGATCTGTTGCACTCACTAAAAACATCTAAAAAAAAAAAAAAAGGATTTTTCAGGGCCAGGGGGAGGATCATCCAAATGGAGCCTGGTGCTGTGTCTTTGTCTGTTGTATGGAAGCATCGGAAAAGAATCTGAAAAAAAAACCTGGCCCTCTGGCAATTGAACTTGGCTGATTTACCTTTTACCATCTGGTTATGACTAACAGTTAGCGAACTGGAAAATCACCATGCTATTAATAGGTAAACCATCTATTTCTATGGGCCAGGGCTTCCATGGCAAACTGTTAGTCATAACCAGAGGGTAAAAATTGTGGTTTTCCAGTTCCCAACGGAATCCATGACAAGGAGCGCTTGACGACAGCCGCGAAGACCCAAAAACAGGGCCAGTTCCCAGTGGCCAATTCTATCACACCTGAGGCCCAATGATGGCTGAACACTGTGACATCTCCATATGCAGTATATGATATATGGAATAATGAATAAGCATATGGAAAATGGGATATCATATTTGTGAGTATCCATTATACTCATAGTGGCATAATGATATTTTTCATTGTATGGAATAATGATCTGAAAAATGGGATAAGAATATGGAACATAATGGAATAATGGATTTGTGGGAAGTTGCCGCCCTTTTTCATGGTTAATACTCAGCATATAGTTTATGGTCATCCATCTCACACAAGAAATCCTGACAATGGTTGTACATGGTTGTACACATCCCTACCAATAAGCTTATGCAATCTAACTGTTGGCCATGGCACATATGCTTGTTGATTGCAATCCGGGTTTGTCTAAACCTTGTGGGAAAACAACCCGGGCTTTACATGTCATGGAGAAGGAACGTCATCTTCCCCATCCTCTCATTTTTGGATAACCCCATCATCCCCCCACTTTTGAAGGGTAGAATTATAATTAGTCCCGTAAGTCATCCCGATGGGCGCCTCCTGAAATGTTGAGATAGGATGGGAAGATGACGTGATCCTATGAAAATGCCTGCCATGATAATCATGATACATTTTACCACGAAATCAAGCTACCTAAATCAACGAAAGCACCACCGCTTTCGACCGTTGAGCATGTGTTGGTGCCTGCGCAGCTTTCCGCTTTTTTTTTTCCTTTCCCCGTTTGGTTCAACTTCGTCCTTAATGAGGGAAACCCAAGAATAAATTGGATGAGATTTCCAGGAATGTGATGAGGCATTCTTTACTCCAACCATATTTAACAGTTATATAATACCCTCTGGTTATTTAACATGGCCATGGAAAATGGCCCATTTATAGATGGCTTACCTATTAAAAATGGTGATTTTCCATGGCTATGTTAAATAACCAGATGGTAGTACTTTCCAATTTTCCGGCATTGATTGGGTGAGTGCCAGAGTGCCAGAGTGCCAGGCATCTGGCATGAAAGTTCGTCAAATCTACCCGGGCACATTGACACCAAGTGGTTGTAAAGCACCACATCTGCACCTGCAGAAAGGCTTGGGGGCCTATTCTGGAGGCCTATTCTGAGGACCGTGTTGCATCAACCAAGATTGTAGGCAAAATCCAGGGGCCTATACTATGGTATACTATGGTATACTATGGTATACTATGGTATACTATGGTATACTATGGTATACTAGTTGTTATCATCTACAGTATCTATTGTTGAGGGGAAGCCTCTATTTTGATCAACCAACCAATGGGAATCGACGGTCAGGTCAACAAAAAAAGCTGCTGCCGTCATTGGCAGATAGTTCAAGATACGGGGGGTGGGCCTATCACTTAGTAAGTGCGTGCAATGACCCATGTGTACCCTCTGGTAAACATACAAAAAACTATGGAAAATCACCATTTTTAATGGGAAAACTCACTATAAATGGCCATTTTCAATAGCTATGTTAGTTTACCAGAGGGTAACTGGCGGTATGTTTCACATATAACCGGGTCATACTACGTTCATTGTTACCCCAAGTATCATGCGGCGGTGCCTGCAAGTGGCTATCTAAGTCTCCTTTGGAAGTGCTAAAACCGAGATCATCGGGTATCATCTGGGATATCACTCGGACTTATGGTGGATCCTGGAGATATCTGTAGTTGGATGGGGGTGTGACATGATTTAAACCATGATTTTAACCAACAAATATATACAAACAAAATATCAAATATATCATAATATATCTGTAGTTGGATGAGGATATAACTTATAACTATATTACTAAACACCAACTGGTTAATACTGGTGTATATGTGTAGTTTAATAGTGCTTTACATCAGTTATTAACCAACAAACATTAAACTGGTGTGGGGGGCCGCACCTTCCTGAGCCTGGGCCATGTGAAGCCCCAGTTGCCAGGACTTCAATCCTGGACAGCCAACTTGAATGGAAGCTTAACCGCTGGTAAACCAACATAACAGACATAACTATGGAAAATCACCATGTCCAATAGGTAAATATCATCTATTTTTCTATGGCCATTTTTTTAAAAGTTCGCAAAGTCTTTTTTATTATTGCCAGAAGGGTCATGGAATCAAATCATGGGATAACCATCAAAAGTGATGGTTAAACATCTCCATGGGGAGAAAAAATATACCTCTTACCCAACTTTCCAGGTGGATCAGGGGAGTTACTTACTATATAAGTGCCCCTGCTGAGTTTGAAGATGTTTTTCCCTTCGACAAAAACCGCTATCCACTTTAGGACCTCCGGTAGTTTAATATCGTTAATATGTCTACGATTTATTTATTAAACGTTGCTATTTTTCCATGGCTCTGTCAGATTACCCTGTCAGATTACCGGAGAGGTACCCATGTTTACAGCCTCCGGGCGTTTAGCCTTTCCCGCCTCCCACCGAGTCAGGTCCACATGCACCCAGCGCAGCCGTCATGGTGATGAGGTTGGGCCGCAGCCGCCACTGCAAGGTCTCAAGCAGCATGGGAAGCTGCTGACCCTTGGCCAATGCATCCACCAAGACGCCTGAGAACCAGGCGCCCATAGGCCGAAATTTTCAGAGCCATGGGATACTACACCATCCTACACCATCCTACACCCACTTGGAACCCTTGGAACTGGTTTATGACAGCTGGGGAACCCATGTTTAAATGATAGCCCTTGAACTGCTGACATGTTTGGTGGTCCCAGCAGCTAGCCACCTGCTTCTGAGGCTACATGAAGGATAGAGGCTCCAAATGGGGGCAAAATCGAGGTTGCGATTTTCCGGCATCCAATGTCCACATTGTCCGCCAACAGAACTTCTCGACTTTCCAACCGTGGTCTAGAAACTTCACCGTCACCGTCCGGGCCTTGTAGCTGCGGGTCCGTTGACAGATATTCCACACGCTTCAGCAAACGCAATGAGAACAACCACTGCTGAGCCCTGCCACGTCAGCGATTTCAACTGGGAGAATGGCGACAAAATATGTCAAAGCCTCGATAATAATTGGAATGATCAGTACTTTCAAACAGCCCTACTGATCCCTGTTGGTAAAAACTGGGACTACACCGCTGTTAATTGGGGGATGGTAAGTGTCAACTGTTAAGTAGTTACACATAGAGAGAGAGAGAGACAGAGAGTTACTTAAACAACCGCCACCCCAAAAAAAAACATGATTGATAGTAGTTCTTGCACATATCTATATATAGATACCTATATATATATCGATATAGAGATATAGATATACCCTGGTTGCCCCCATCCCCCAGCCCCCCGGGGACCCCCTACCTGTTATAGGCCCCTGCCGCCGTCGTCACCAACCGCGCATCCATCGCCTCCGTCGCCTCCGTCGAAGTCAGCGCCGCCGCGCGACGCCACTGCGCAGCCAGGGTGCCGAGGGCTGCGGTGACCAGGCGCAAGGAGGGCTGCAGGGAGCGGTGCTGCAGGCACCTGGGCCAGAGCCTCTGGTAAACTAACAGCTAGCTATGGCCATTTTTGAGTAAATCAACTATAAAATCTATAAATAAATGCCTTTGAAGTACCCTCTGGTAATTTAACATGGCTATTGAAAATTGTTATTTATGGTTGATTTAGCTAGTAAAAATGGTGTTTTCCATAGCTATGTTAGTTTACCACAGGGTAATATGTTTAAAGAGCATGGTTTTTCCCAAGCAAATGACTCAACAAATCCAACGACGATGATTTGTATCATCCCCAAAATGACGAAAAACACTGGATGGGTGGGAAAATCGTAATTGTTATCATCCCCGAAATAAGTATGAATGGGTATGTTGATAGTAATGCCTATAAATGATAGTAATTTGTGATAATTTATAATGTGTAATTGATAGTAATAATGTGTAATAGCTATACTAGTGATGCGTATGTCTGTATGTATGATACCTCTATAGTATATGATACTATCTATGTGTATATCTGAAACCATCTGTGTATAGTATGTGCACTCTATCCCATGTAGCCATACTATTCACATCTGTTGGGATTAGCATGTGTTTTTGTAATCCCACAGGGGCACCATCGCTGATATGTACTCCCTGTAGTAATCCATGGAATATAATTGAAATTAATGGAACGACTACCCTCTGGTAATTTAACTCAGCTAACGCAGCCATGGTCCATTTATAGATTATTTATGATGATTTACCTATTAAAGATTGTGATTTTCATTGATTTTCCAGTTCGCTACGTTGAATAACCAAAGATTATGCTAAAAGCAATCCCAAAACAGAAAAGCGGGAATAGAAAATTGAAGTAAATACCATGTTTTTCACATCCTGGTTTCACACCGTTCGGCATCTTTTGGGGGTTGCTGTATCGCTATCATGTGGGAAAACTTTTACAGCTCCCCACAGCTCCCCAGTAAGGAACAGAGATTTTGATTTGGTCTGAAAATGGTTTTCTTCCGCATGTTCCCCATTAACATAGCCACAAATTGGGGTCTGTGCCATAGTCAGACACATAGATTCCATAAATCCGTGCGTGCTTGTGAGTGTGTGTGTGTGTGTGCATATGTACCCTCCGGTCATCAAATGTAGTAACCGTAGCAATGGGAAATCCACTATAAATGGAGGTTTGAATGGGTTTGAATGGGAAAATCATGGAACATCATCCGCAAATGGGAGATTTTCATAGATTTTCCATTGCCACGTTTGATTGCCGGAGGGTCATCGAGATGTTCCCACAGCCGCCCTTCTCGTTAAGTCACGCCATTAGAGAACTCACCATAGGCCACAGTGCCGCCTACCAGGGAGGTCGAAGAAGGGCTGGGATGGGCTAGTCCAATTCATGGTATCCGAATGGTATCCTGGATATCCTACAGTCCTACAGCTGGTTGGCGGTTGATTCACCCTATGGCAATCATGATGGCATTTTTTGGAGTTTTTGACCCATCCCGAGATGATCCACTGATAAACTACTGGACAGCTTTGGGAGTTGATCTTTTTCCCAGGTGAAGCCCCCCTGTCAAGTCACAAAAAAAGTACACCTGTCACAAATGATGAAAATGGATGAAAATGGATGAAAATGGATGAAAATGGAACTTTCATCACCAGATATCACCAGAAACATTGCTAAACAACGTCTGTTAAATCATGCTGACACCTCTGGGCCAAACCACGATGGAATGGATGCTGTGGATCTTCCATCCCCAAACAGAAGCCGCACCGACTGATGGGCAACTTTCCCAAAATAAGTCCATATGGTCCATATTGATAGCAACATTTTCCGGTCATTTAAATGCTTTGAATGTGGCTTTAAAAAAACTTTTTATGTTCATGATGACGTCATGTGGGATTCACCCTGGCTGCCATAAACCTAGCATGACTGGGAATGGTTTCTACAGAAACCCATTGGGCCCATGGTGATGTCTTGGGGAAGGCCATGACCCCAACCCCCAACCACTGTCCAACCACCGTCCGAGGAAACGCCTTGCCGTAGCCTCCAGCCGCCAGGGCGGCGGCATCCGTGACATCTCGGCTGTCTCCCTCTCGGTGAAGCTTCAATTCCAGCTGCAGCAAGGATTGCCTTCAATCTGCATTCAAAAATGGATGGTTTATAATGGACAAACCATCTAATGGATGGGTTTTTCTAGGTTTTTGTAGGGTTTCTGAACTAAAAATAATCCATAATTAATTCAATGGCCATCTCAGGAACCGATTGATTGGAGGTACCTACCATAAGGCCTATGTTTTAGGGCTTAATTTCAGGGAATATCCCCACATATTTTGTGGCCTGGTACTAACGTACCTCCATTTTAGGATCTTGAAATTCCCATTGATGAAAGGGTGCCCGAAGTCTGAAAAAAAGACCTAAGATCATCCAAGATCTAAAAATATCCCCTGCCACCGGCCAAAGGGATGATGGCTAGCTATATGTTTTTTGACTTTTGTTCACCCATCTTTGCTGCCATACAGCCGAGTTATCATGATAGGGCTACAACAACTTGCAACATGCTATGGCCATCTGTGACCGTGGTTACTACTGGGTGCAACCATTAAATCGGCCCATATCATCCCTTTTTGGTACTATGATGTCCAATCTTTTTCAGGGTCGCTCCCAACACCCAAGATCCAAGGCTGGCTATTCATCCCAGTATATCCTCATGATTCCCCATTCATATTCCATGAAACCACTATTTAAAAGGTTTCCTAAAATGAGGGCACTCCCCAATCATCGAAAAATCGACCGTTTTAGTATTGAAACCCACTGTTTTGGGGATTTCTGAAGGTTAAAAAAAAAACTCCCGAAACTCACCACCACGCCACGCCCGTCGCCAGCCAGCGATCCGCAGCGCGCTGTGCCGCGCCGCCGCATCCGGCTGCAGGCGACGAGCTCCGAGACTGTGAAGACCATGCAGGGCGTGGGGCCAGAGCGGGGCGGACAGCGAGGCAAAGAGAATGGTGTACTCCTGGCGACATGGAGGAGCTTCTCATTTTAACAATGGGAAAAAAACGAAGCTCGGCATTTTGTGGAGGTATGGGATGTATATGTGATGTGTACATGCATATCTCTATATCTATATATATATATGTGTGTGTGTATGTATGTATGTATTTGTTCATTTATTTATCTATTTAATATTTATGCATTCATTCATTCATTTATTTACTGATGTATACATATACACACATTGCATGTGTGTGTGTGTGATATGATGATGGCGTGCAAGGTGGTACCCCAGATCGCTAGCCAAGTGATTGCAAATAGCTAGGTGGGCGAATGGGTGTACAGTAGAAAATCGGTCATGGGCCATTGCCATCTGGTTATGACTAACAGTTTGCCATGGAAAATCACCATGCTATTAAGAACGGTAAACCATCAATTTCTATGGGCCATCTATACCATGGCTATGTTAGTCATAACCAGAGGGTAATTAGGGTTTATAAACTAACTTATAACTGGCCGTACCTACTCCCGGTGGTTGCCAACCATGGATTATTTGGCAATATCACCCACAAAAATGGGACAAATGGTGAGATAATCGGGAGCTCATTGGATGTCGTTATTTTGGGTTACGGTTCCTGGTTGTTGTCATAATGCATAATTGGTGGCTTGGTTTCAGAAAGCTCAACGGTGGCAAGGAAACGAACAATATCCAAAAATTAGATACGGAGATAGAATGGTACTGTGATATCTCACGGGAATATCATGCTATGCGCATATTTAAAAAATAAATTCAACTACATATACTATCGATATGATATTTCAAGGGGGAAATCTAGAGACGATTTGTAGGAAACCATTGGGACCTACAGAAACTTGTGGGTTTATAAATTGATAAATTATCCATTTCAGAAAGGCTTCCAGGAACTCAAATAACTCAAATCCGTGGCGCATCATGCAGCAATAGGCCAACCACAATGGGCACTCTTTACCCATCTTTACCCTAAGGCCCTAAGGTTTTGTCTTGATACTTTGATTCAAATATGGTTCTGACGCCCACAATAACTGCGGGCAAAATGTGGGTGAATTGATGTCAGATGGGATTCTGCGGCGCCATTTTTTTTAACTGGCGCCCATAATCACCATCCTTCAGCCAAGTTGGCTACGCATGCGATTACAAAAAACCTCACAAATGGTTGGGGTGAATTCTGAAAATCGAGGATTTTCACCAAATTTTGCACCAAATTTAATAATTTTGCCATGTGTTTAATGAAAAAAAAAAAAACATGGTAAATCACTAGATTTGCAGCTGCCTTTGTGTTTTCAGACAATCCAAACAGGCCTGGTACTGAGAACATCGACGCCATGGTTGCAGTGGAAATCTCTTGGGTACTGTAAGGACTTCTGCACACCAGAGTGATGGTCACTTGGGCCAGTATCAATATTGATCATGTGGGTAAAACAATATGTCATAAACCATCCCCCAGTCATCACCATCAATATATGTGGTATGTTGCCATTCCCAGTCATGGCTGGTTTATGATTGTTTTACCCACATTTGTAGTAATGATGATGTAATGATAATAGTCAACATCAACATCGCCATAGGGCACAGCTTCCCCGTCCTTCAGAGTGAGATCATATCTTTTCAGCGCCTCGACTGTCTTCAGCAGTTCCTAGGAATCAACGAGCCAATCACAGCCAGGTGGTGAAAAGCTGGGGGATCTCTCATGAACCCTGGATACCCTGGTTGATTGCGGGTTGACCTTTACGAAAAGTGATGATTTGCTACGAAAATCATAGCAATCAAACAGCCCAGGGGTTCTTTGAAAAAATGGAGGTTAACATGGACAAGAATGAGGAGTTGCACAGCAAAGCACAGGAGGTTCATTGGCAAGAGTTGAGGTACATCCAAAAGCGAGGATATTATCCAAAAGCTCAGGGAATCACAAAGGTTCAAACTGCCCCCTTCCTACCTAAGTTAATGTTCATTTAACCCTGACGAACAGCTCCAGTGACAATGGAGCTGTGAGTTTCTGGTGACTATCCACGGATCGCCGGGATGACGTAGTCATCTCAAATTGGAGGCTTCCGAAAATGGGATACCCCCAGTCATCATCCAGTCGTCAAGGATGACCATTTACCATCTGGTTATGACTAACAGTTAGCGAACTGGAAAATCACTATGCTATTAAGAACGGTAAACACCATCTATAAATCTATGGGCCATCTATCCCATGGCTATGTTAGTCATAACCAGATGGTAATTGGAGTCTTGAACCCCATGTTCACTTGGGGATCACTTGGGCAAAGCCTCCACTCTCTTCGAGCGCTCAAAGCGCTCGGAGCCTTTACCTCAGATCTTTCTCCGATGGGAACCCACTGGAAGAACGTACCAACTGGGGATACGACCTCTCTGAAAATTGTGATGAAATCAAAGAATTGGGTACCACGGTACAAACCTATGAAGTTCGAGAAAAAAAAACATGAAAGTAGAGGTCATGAACATGATCATTCCGATGAAAATTCGGACATATACACCACACCTAAATTCGATGAAAATGAGGATGCATCCAATGATGGCGTTGAAATCACGCCTGTCATGACCGGTAAGATTTGTAACTTGGGCCCTTGGGTGAACAGACCCCAGCGCAGCCTAGCCTTTTAACAACTCCGAGGCATGCGGGTCATCTACCTGGCCATCTACCTGACCATCAATCGCAGTCGCAGGGTCCCAAGGGTCGGTGACAAATCTTGAAGCCTGTCATTCTCACGCTGTAGTCTGCGTACCATTGAATGATGCTGTTGGGCTCCGGCACCTGGAAGAAAGTGGAACCAGAGTTCTTAATCAGCCATCAGCTTCGCTCATTGGGTCTGTTTCCATACAAATCACCATTGATATCATGATGTGTTTCATTGGGCTGGGATGATTCTCGATATTTGTTGAGTTGCTGATCTGGGGTTGTTTTTCCCATGCTTCTTTCTCTTGACATTGATGTCCACCATTCGTCCCGATCCTGCTCTGGAGATGTCATCCCCACCTTTCCATGAGGAGTAGAGGAGCCACTGAATGCCACATTATTGACAATCACAAAGTCATAGCCAGCTTCCACATTGAAATCCTGTGGCTGCTGAGGCTGCTGGTTAAGAATATCCGAATTTGATTTGGTCGAATGGTATCATCATCCCATCAAATAGGATGGAACACCAAAAATCAGCCGGCACGGTCCTCCACTTCCATCGCCACCTTTTCCTTGACGTCAAAGCTACAGGCAGAATGATCCTGAGGGCGACCAGCTGGCACGAGCCTTTTTCCGTGGCATCCTGCTCAAACCAATGTACCATTTTTGGTTGATTGCAGTTGTATCATGTTGTATCATGTTACTAGTATATCTAGTTACATTCATCCCATGAACCCATCGTGCAGGTGCCCCACCAACATCAAGCGGACGAGGATCAGGGTACAGGTTGCCTAGGAAGGGGTCATAGTCAGGGCTGCTGATGCACCCTGCTGCATCCACCTTGCAAGGGCCTGAAATCAACTCCCACGGCTGGGCGCTGGTCGTTGTGGCGGTCGTCGTCGCATGGGTGGTGGTGGTCGTGGTGGTGGTGGTGGTCGTGGTGGTCGTGGTCGTGGTGGTGGTCGTGGTTGTTGTCGTAGTTGTCGTAGTTGTAGTAGTTGTAGTTGTGGTCGTGGTCGTTGTCGTTGTGGTGGCGCTGATGGTTGGGAACTCGCAGTAGCCCCAATTGGTGCCCTGGCACGCAACGTCCTGGACCCAGCAAAATGGACCAAAGCTATAGCCATGGTTTTGACAACTAGTGGACAGTCGCACTTCCGGTCGCTGGTGAAAGGTACAACTTCCTTCGCCAGGGCTTCCACACCTTGCCAGCTTCAGAATGATGTCATGAGTCAAGTTGGAACAATAAAATCCATGAGGAATTGGGCATGTAACCTGCAACAAAGGGTAAAATGTGGAAGGGCCAATGGTGCAGGATACATCCTTATCCTTGGGCCTTTGGGTTTGGCTTGGACTCCTTAGCTCCTTAAATCCTTTCGAGTTTGAAGAACTCGGCCACTCGAAATAAAGACATAGGTCGCATCTATGACATTTTTGACATCATGTTCAAGAGAATCAGGGGCGCCCTTAAGGACAACCACTAAGGTCAACCAGCAGCTTAGTTGGGTCATGTTGAGTTCAGCCATTTTCAGCCCATCCCAAACAGTTTCGCCAGGCACTGGTGTACTCAGTGGAAGGGTTCAGCCCAGAGGTAGGGCTGGAGCTGTTCCCTTCCAATGGAAAGCAGTAGCCCGAGCTGTCACCCGCCAAGCTATGGCTGGGTATTTGGAAGTCTGTGAGGACCTTGGATGACAACGATGCCATGGGAACCCTCCAAAAGCGGATTTGGAGTAATTGTTTATGTGTCCAATCCTTTGTAATCTGTTCGGACAGATGATTTTTTCTGTCGTGTCTCATCTTTTCTGCCTTTCTTCGGGCTGCTTCTATACCCCCAAACCAAACGGTTAAGTGCGGAAGGCCTAAGATCTAAGACCTAAGATGACAAACATCGGTGGTCTGCAGGTTGTAGACGACGTTTGCCCATATCCATGTAGATATAAGTGTTGGATTCGGAACAAAACAGGAATGTAAGCGCAACAAACCTAGGGATGAAAAGGGCATGGCCACATTCCGCAGATTAACTGTATCTCTGGTGGAAGCTGCACGGATATCGGTCTGAAAACCCAATCTTGGAAAGATTGGAACGTACTGGAAATATTTAAATCAAACCTGTCGGCCAAGTATAGAACAGGCCAACGGGTTGCCTCCCATGATGATCCTAAATCATCCTAAATCCCGAGTCCTTTGCTGCAAACCAGTTGCCATGCTGCTTTATATCATGTTGCTAAAAATATCATTATCCAATTATAACCATGATGTTTATCATTTTTATTACTACCATTATTATCTTATTATATCTTATGATTTTAGATATTATATCTTAGATATTATTGGATATTATTACTAGATGCAGTAGATATTATTAATAATTATTATTATTAACCTCTGGTTATTTAACGTGGCTATGGAGAATCACCATTTTTAATAGGTAAATCATTCAAAAACATCTGTAACTGGGCCATTTTCCATGGCTATGTTAAATAACCAGAGGGTAGATATTATTCAATATTGCTGGAGCATCATTAGCCATCATTAACCATAATTAACCATCATTAATCACCATTAACATAGTAACATAGTAACATTACTAATAGATATTATATAGACATTATGAGCATTGTGTCTATACCATCTACATCCATAGTATCATTCCCATTAATCACCATTAATCACCATTCTGATACACCATCCATCACTATTGCGAGTATTGTGTC
>Ga0126342_10014589_pt1 | contig 13858 bp, 14 predicted proteins | sample Cyp1metagenome_FD_92528 | JGI IMG/M metagenome (GOLD analysis project Ga0126342, IMG submission 92528) | Coral microbial communities from Lord Howe Island, Old Settlement Bay, Australia - Cyphastrea 1 metagenome | ecosystem: Host-associated > Invertebrates > Cnidaria > Coral ...
ACATATATATATATATATGTATGTATATATATGTATATATATATATGTATATATATATATATGCATGTCATGTATACATATACATATACATATACATTTACATATACATATACATATACATATATACACATGCCTATACACACATACATAACTAAATAAATATATATATATGTATATATATACATATATATATATCTATTAATATGTATACATACATACATACATACATACATACATACATACATACATACATACATATATATATATCTATTAACATGTATATATATATACTTATTTTGGTTAGCCAACTAACATCACTGACTGGTGTCACCTCGCAGGCGGCCCTTCTTGGTGATATAGCGAGCTGGAACATGATCTGGAACAATAGATGAAAAGGAAGATGAACAGATGAACATCAACCTGGTTGATCATTTTCATCTAAAGATTTGGAACATGATCTGGAAGATGATCTGGAATCTGGATGAATCTGGATCATATGGGTTTATTTGTGGATCTGCCCAGTTGACTCCAAAAAACCTGAGGCATTGACCCAATCCTGCACACCTTTGCGCGCAGAATCTGGGATGCGAAGGTCGCTGCGGAGATTTCTCCTTTTTTTTGTGGTGGTTGAGAAGGTAAAATTGAAGTTTTTTTTTTTTTTGGGGGAGGGGGTTGGAAAGGAAAAATTATAGGATGATCAGGGTTGTGCAACCTCAGAGGTAGATTATTGGCTGAAAAGGTGGAAATTGCTGTTTTGACCCCTTTAGTTGACGCAATTTTCCTCCCTGATATCTGGAGTGTTGGTAGCAACCCTGATGATTTTTTGTTGTTGGGCAGGACTAAGTCTAAGTAGTCAATCCTCAACGTCACTGGTATAGTCAGTAATTACTGTGTTATACGAGGTGTTTTACCAATTTGGGGAGTGAATAGGTGCCAAACCACCTATCGAAGAGATTATAAATTATATATATATACATTGAAATAGCAAAAGAATCGCTCACCTAGGAAAGGGGATATCGTGGGGACATTTGAACCGTGTTCATGTGAGGACGCTACGCCTGAATGCGCCATTGGATCACTTTCGTTGGACCGAAGTCACTACCCTTGAAAGTAATTAGCAATTAAATATGATTATTGTATATATATATATAGATTGTATTAGATTACATATTCACTGATTCACACGATGATTACGATATATATACATTATATCATCGTTTCTGGTAAGATTATCTATGCACAAAATCAGAATATCATATCATATCAAATCAGATCATATCAAATTATATCTATATACATATATATGCTATGTATATTATGTATACACATTAAAAGGTTCATTTTTGAGAGGATGTCCCAGCAAGCCATTGTTGCCAGTGTGACACCGTGGACCTGGAGAGCTTTGTGGAGAACTGGTCGGAGTCCCCCGCAGCGGTGATCAAACATGGACCCGGCGTTGGAAAATCCTCGAAGGATCCATTGAAAATGGAGGTTTTAATGAGTTAAAATCCAATATATCATGCAATCAACTTAAAATGGGATATCATTCAACCATATTCAACCAGCAATTTTCATTAACCACCATGAGATTTACCAAGAATATTGAGAAAATCAAGGGAAGCTCCTCATTTCAGTGGTGTTTTTTTATGGGATGATCGAGTCCGAGTCCTAGTGGAGCCAGCCATGGGACTGGTATGTCGGGCAGCTTTTTTTGGATCCACCTGGGATCATCGTAACATGGATCCCATCAACAAAAACCCCAGTCATGTTAGCATATACCCTCTGGTAATTTAACATAGCTATTGAAAATGGTGATTTATAGTGGATTTTCCCATTGAAAGTGGTGATTTTCCATAGCTATGTTAGTTTACCGGAGGGTATACCAGCACCATGGATCCGTCATGGGTGATGTTGATGAGCATCAAAAAACTGACAGTACTAGTGTTAATGGTGTGGTAAGTTTGTTTTGTGTTTTTGATTTTGACCACTAAAAACCTGGGAGATTTTGAAAAACGTAAAGTAACTTAAGTCGTGAAAGCGTCACAACGACTTGCGACATCCAGGTTGATCCAGGCTCATGGGAGTTTCCTACCATCCCCGACTTGCGCAGCCATTTTCTCGCGCTTCGGGACCTTTGGCTCACCTCGTGCCTTGAGGCCCAATTTTTCAGGGGGTTGGGGGTTTGGCCATGGGTGAGGCGGAAGCAGCTCCCAAATTCGTGGCTGAAATCGAGGCATGTCATTTCCCTTGACTTTCTCAGAAGCTTACGGCTATCAGAAAACGCCATTTGACACATTTTGAGATCTGACAGCCGATTCTGGGAGAATTCTTCTTCAAGCGCTGGGGGGAAGAGGTGGCTTTTGTTGCCTGGATCATGTTCCATCAAGTTCCATGTTTCCTGCCTGGATCATTCCAAGAAACTGGCTAAAGTTCATTCGATCCCATTGAGAAGTCGCTGGCATGTTTATAATTATATTCTTTTTAGGTTGGTTAAGTATTATGATTTATCCATTGCGTTTCTTGATTGTTGGTCAATCCCATTATAATGATCCTCTATTGCTGTTGGTGAACCCCATAATAATCCATGATAATCCTTAAAAATCCATTAGAATCCATCATAATCCATCTAATTCCATTGTAATCCCATTATTTCCAATAGTAATCCAGCAGTTGCTCAAGACGAGTCGCCGTCAATGGGGAATGACTCGGATTTTCAGTGCTTCCCCCGTTCATGTTGAACACCCCCATTCTATGCTCCCAATGATGTGGAAATTCCCTACTCATTCGCTACTAAACCATGGTTTCTGGAGGGGGTGAAAAAAATTGGGAGGGGATTCTTCGTCAGTGGCTTTCTCCGAAGATCCACCGTGCCACCACTTTGTGCGCCCTCCGCGGCCTCCTTTTGTTGCTCAGCGCCGTCGTTTTTTTTCGCCGCGCAGATTTCTGCGCGGGGCGCGGAGGCCACACGAGATTCGTTGGTCACCAGCCAGAAACCAGGGTGGATGTAGGGGATTTACATGGTATCCACTGGCGCTGGATGGGGCTGGTGAAGATTTGAGAAGATCAGATAGAGCAGGATATGCAAAAAGATTCGACGAGATTGAATCTCGGAGATTCGCTTTTTTATTAGGTCGCCTAAGGCGCTGATTTCATTGTGCTCAGCCGCAGATTTGGTGGTTGCAACTGCGGGGAGAACGGTTGTTTGTAGATCCTTGTGATAGTGATATACCATGATATCCCTATTTTGTATTATTGTATCCATAAGTTTCCATATGTTCCCATTGTTTGTTGGTGATCTCCATCTTTGCCAAATCACCTGTTTGTTGAATCCTTGGGTTTTTCCTTGCGAAGCCAATATTGATTTGTGTCATGCTCAATTTTCTTGATGAAAACTCCCCCCAAAGAAAGATAGAGAAGTGAAATCCTACTTATGAGTAGTGATGAACGTTTCTTATTTTTCCTGGATTACTATATATATATGGATATCACAAACCATTTGAATACATATATATATATCATGTATAATTGTATTATACATATCACTTACAGTATTATGCAGAGTATACATATATATATAACATATATATATATATGTATTGGATACCACAACATTTTAAAGGTACAAACGGAGGGCGTAGATACATTACATCACATCGCATTGCATTACATCACATCACATTACATAAGATTACATTGCATCACATTACATTGCATTACGTTACATTATATATACAGATGCATTCGTATAAGATCGTATAAGTATATAACAGTGTGTATATATATATATGGGTATGGATCAATACCTATTAATACCATTTTTAGGGGGATGAGCATCCATTTACCAGCTATTTTGATGTGAACTACAGGGGTACAAGGTTTTGACACACTGCCATATATGTATCTATCTATCCCCACTTGTTGCTGGTGAAATCCCCCCAAGAAAGTCAGAGATTTCCCCAACGCGTTTCAGGTGCCCATGGAGGATACGAAGCGCCCCATCTTTGGGGCGGAGGCAGAACGGATTGGCACCCGCTTGGACGAGGCCACCGATGAATTCCTCAAGGACCACCGAAACGGCGGAAACTGCTGCAACGGGGGAGGTCCGGGCGGGAGTTTGCCATCAAAAAACGGGTGAAATATGGTGAAAAATGAGGATTTCACCATGAAAGATTGGATTTGTTTAAGGGATTTTACTATGAAACATGGTGAAAAACCCATGATTTAAGCAACAAAGATGAAGAATAATTGAGATTTTGCAAGAAAACCTGATCTCAAACTGTGCAGAACGGCGATTTGATCCTCAAATTTAGAGCCCTCACCAATGAAGACTCAACCAGTGAAGACTCAACCAGTGAACCACGTGTTTTGTTCAGGGGCGGTGTCCTTGTTGACGTCCGTTCTTTGTGGCGTCCGCTGGCGCTGTCTCTTTCAGGAGACAAAGAGCTGCCGAGCACTGCAGATCCCACCAGGACAAGATCAGCTCACAGCGATGGAGCGGGGCCTCACAGCGGCCATGACCTGATTTCAGTGTGGTGAATTAGTACAAGTCAACCACACACACACACATATATATATATCAAGATATAGATAGATATATATATATAGAGATATAGATATAGATACAGATAATTATAGATATAGATATAAACAATATAAATAATATATAATATATAATAAAAGGATTAATCCATCGCCATGATTTTTTTCGATCCCTGGTGAAACTCTGCAAAGGATGCAGCTACCTGCAGTCTTTGGCTTTCAGCTGCCGCCAGTTGTCGCGTGCAACGACTCGGTTGGTTGGTGAAGCTCTATGATCCGACATTTTTTTATGATGAACTGATGAACATGTGAGGAACATGATGGCCCGCTGGTCAATCTCGGTGCTCCACTCTGTACAAGCTTTATCAAGCTTTGCATTGGTGATATGAATCTATATCAACAATATATCAACATTTTTTTGTCCGATATGTTTCTTACGTACAACCCCCATGCATGCTTGGCCAAATGCCAATTCGTCGTGAGTTTTTGGCGGTGGGTTCGAACGTATATACTTTGCAGCTATACTACATACACGCATTGCATGTATGCATACACAGGCAGGTACGTACACAAACATGATAATCACAAACATATGTATATATATATGTATAAATAACTATATATAAATATATACTGAATACATGGTCTGCAAATTATACATCTCACCATTTATCTATCCATACCTCGTTGGGTGAACCCCAAGGTCCCCAGTTCGCGGCAGAAACATATCACCCAACCATCCCATCCTCATCCGGCGCAATGGTGAAGAAGATCAAGAAAGGTGGCGCCAAGTCGAAGAAGTCCAAGGGTCTCTCGGCTGGTTTTGGTTCAGTTCATGTTGGGGCCATCTTTTCCTGGAGAAATCGCCCAAGTTTCGGGTTTGTCCAAGTTGGGGATTCTGGGCAAATGTTCATCCCCAAATATGGATAAATACCTAGGACCTGGCCCTCCATTTTTTCACCAAAAGATGGTAAAAATACATGGGGTAAACCACCATGTTTAAGTGTAGAAACGGAGAAGGCCAAGGTTTTGCCCAATACCCAGATGGTGGAGTTTCATGGGAAAAAAACGCCACGCCAGACCAGAAGAGAAGCGAAGATGCCTTGCTACCGCCCGAGCTACAGGAGTGGGTCAAACTCGGTAAATGTTGGGTAGCTCAACCTTGATCAAGGGCACTTCTTTTATTGATGGTTGATTTCAAACTGCTTAAACTTTGGTGATAGGATGTAGATGGTAATAGTCCACTTTTTTTTTGTGTTGCTCCCATTTGGTGCTGGCAGGGAGTAGTTCCCACTGGGCTGCCTTTTGTTGACAACATGGACATGGTGGTTGCTAGTTCTAGTTGCGATGATCCTTCGAGCGCTTCCCAGTGCATCAACCTTGGTTACCATAGTGTCCCGCATAAGTCAAAACTGGACAATTTTTACCATGCTTGTTTATTGCATGAGTTTTTTCATGTATCTTTATATTTATTGTGTAAATTATGTTTAAGTGTTTATTTGTCGCGTTGATTCGTCTATTTACGCAACATTTATCCATGGGTTTTACCGTTTCTTCACCTTTCAGACCCTGAAAACCGGGTGGGTTTTCGAGCCGCCGGGTTTCCCCAGGAGCCGATCATCCTGGGAGGCTCGTCGGATGCGGAGCTCGAGTCCGACTCCGAGGAGATAGATGGCTGAGATCGCTGTGGGTGGAAAAACGGTGCCCTTGGGAGACCCCGGAGACCCCTAGGAGACCCCTAGGACTCCCCCAGCTTTGTCCTAGGTTTCACCATTTCATCCATTTCTTGATGAGAGATTTGGATCTATCATGATCTATCACTTTCCTTTTTGGGTCTAATAAATGAAGAACTTAGCTCAAAGAATAAAGAGAAGTGCCATAGTTTCAAAATGCTCACATCCCGCACCTCCATTTTGCACACCAGATGGAAATTAAGAACAACTGACTAGACTAGCCTTGGACCTACCAGTCGCTAAGGCTTGTCTTGGCCTTGCTTGTTCGCCCACTTTGACCATCTGTTTGATGTTTTTCCGCACCTGTTGTTGAGGGTCCTGAGGATGTAGGTTTTGGCATGAGTTTGGAATAATTGCACGGGCACGCCTAAACCCCTTAATCTGCCTCTCATATCTCTCAAAATGTTCCCTACATTTCCCTTTTGAGATGGCATTTTGGGGGTTACATCATATGCCCTTTCCCAGACAAACTCATGCCATGATATAATTTACCAAGACCAACTCAGGAGGCCAAGGTTGTGAGGCAAGCAGTTGCGTCCCTCACCCAACCAAAAAAACATTGGATGAACGAAAAGTGAAGCTTTTTCCACCAGATTACTGCAAGAGAGATTAAGATTAAGATTTATACACTTATACCATCACTATAGTCACTATATATGACTTTAGTTACGTATAACTAGATAAAACCTGATAAAGCTACGTATGATTATATAGCTAGACATCTGCAACTATATACAATTTCAACATATAATTTGATATATTTGCATCGGAACAACGATGAGTCAATATATAGACAAACAACAATCATAGACAAAAAATGAACACACAACATATATATATATACTTTTATACCTACACATATAAATGCATAGCTACATATCTACATATATCTATATTTACAAAACATCATTATCAAATCTGTTCCATATATCTTTATGAATATTCTACAGTATATCTATCAGTCTATATCATATTCTATATCTATCATAACCATATCTCAGATTGGGAAAAATCCACCGGAAACCCATGGTTTTCAGGACGGCGGCGTGTCCGGCCACGGCGTGTCCGAACGCGCCAGCGAGATGATCCAACGCGCCGAGGCGGCCATGGCGCGCGTGGCTTCGAAAGGCGGCACCGGCTGAGGATTTGATATGACTAAACCAGTGGACTTTACATGAAACATATGACTTTAATTGACTTTATAACTATAAAAAGAGTGGAGATTTCCCTATAACCAGTGGTATAACTATAACTATAACTATATTTTGATCCAAAACATGAGCTATAACATGCCATAACTGTCCGTTTCAAGCTTTATATGACTTTATTACATTAACTATAACCAGTGGAACTAGGAACTAGAACTATATAGACCTTCTATATGGAGCTGATATGGAAGTAAAACTAGAAGTGGAACTATCTATGGACTGTATGTGGAGTTTATATTTAATACGCGGGTTGTATGTAATTTAACTATAACATGGTATACTTGTAACAATATATAATGGTGTTATTTCAATGACCTTCTTGCAGTGCCCTATTGTACAGGCCCTGCAGGATCTACATCAAAAGGGCAAGAGAAGCTGAAGAAGAAGAAAAAGAAGAAGACCGTCAGCCCAGTGCCTCGGCCAAAGTTCGCCTCCCAAGAGTTCTCTTTTTCGCCCGGTGACCCTCAAAACCATCGCCACCGGTTTGTCACCCAATTATTCTGAACATGATCACTAACTTGGAGGTCTGTGGGAGAAATACTACTAGTTATAAGGATAGTTATATGAACACTAGTTATTATTCTATCAATGCAACATTATTATTATGACATATAAGGATATATATATAATATATATATATGGTTGCCTAGTTTTCATGTGGCATTTTTGGCATGATCAAGGCCTAGTTTTCATGGGATTTTTGGGCATGAAACATGCGACAATTTGACCCCCCATGTGTTCGGATGGTTGATATATACATATTATATAATATTATATACGTATAGTAACGCATTATGATTCCACAAGTAAACACACACACATAATATGTATATATATATATCACTCTATATTATATACATGCTAATGCTATGTTATATTTCGTTTATGTACATATATATAGAGTAGTATGATATATCCTTGGCCTTTGCTCTTCAAAATGCAGTCCTGGAAAGTTTGGAACAAGATGACCCGTAAGGACATGTCGGACGGTTTTTTTTCCTCACATCCTGTGGCAGAATATGATGGGAAATATGGATTATTTATTGATTAACCATGGACTAATCTTGGAGTGTTCATCCCAGTAAATATGGAATTACTATAGATTTAGTGGGGTTAGTGCCTTAGTCTGGCAGCTTCACTCGACGAGATGGCGATGGAGAGAGAGAGGGAGAGAGAGAGAGAGAGAGAGCGGGAGAGAGAGAGAGAGAGAGAGGGAGAGAGAGAGAGAGAGCATCTTCCAACAAACATGAGGCCATCTTCTTTAAATGTGACATCATGTGACCAATGTTTGCCCCGTTGCTTAGGTTGAGGCGGCAAGTACCCGAAACTCAACATTTGCTTGGCTGTTTTCAGGTCGCTGGTGTCAAGCAAATCTTCTGTACATATCGTGTTAATTTTTCATCATCACCTGGTATGATGATACAGGGTTGGCCAACATTTTGCGGATGTGTTGACACCACCAAGCGTCAATTTTTTGGTCATTTCCACCCAATGATGACTTTTCTTCATATGTTTTTTTGCACAGCATATTTGCTTGATATGTTCCCCCAGCATATCTTGGAAATCATTTTTAGTCCCAACCAACATCTGAGTATTTTGCATGATGACTTACATCTTTCCAGAGGATTCCACGACTTGGGATGTTCCGTCACTGCACCTGTTCCTTTGATTCATTTTCCCAGTAATAAAAAACAACCCCCCGAGACTTCCATTCTTGGGTGATATTAATAAGACATCAGTTCCTAACCATGGTTCTTCACCCTTTTTGTTGGCCAAGCAAATTTGCTGGTTAGTAGAACACAGTAGAACCAACATTTTTGCTGGCGTGGCGTAGCCCATATACGCCCCCAATTTTTGCTGGTCAAGATCCATTGTTTCCTGATAAACCTGCAATTTGTTTAGAACTCCACTGGTTCTTCATAGTCTCGATTACCCTCTGGTAAATAAAAACCGTTTGCTATGGATGCTATGGCCCATGTAGTTTTGATGATTTATACTCTGGTGATTTTCCATCAGATGGGTAGCAACTTACCTCTTCAACATAGCCATGGCTTGGCATGGCATCCATTGCCATGCCATTTACGATGCTACCAGGTGAAGCCCTGATCTTTCAGAGTGATGTAATTGCCAGAGGCTAAACCCGCTCAAGATTGAATTTGCTACCAGAATCAGCTATAAATCCCAGGACATCCTCCATTTTTTGGTGAAATTATTATTTTCAGATGGGAAAATCCATGGTTTTTCCAGGGCGAACCGTTCGATTGGCCGCGCGTTCAGGAAATGATGGCCAGATCTACCTCTCCCAGCTTCCTTTCTCCGTCAGCGAAGAGGTGCTACGGAAGGATTTCGAGAAGTTCGGCGAAGTGAGCCGCTTCTTCTTCCACAGGCGCTGCGCTGCATGCGGGGGTTGGGTTTTGGGGGCGGAGGGGGAGGATGTTGGGATGTTCAGATGTGAAAATTCCGATAGTAAACTGTTTTCCAAGTAAACAATGGTTTTTCGTTGAAGTTCCAAGTAATGCATTTTATTTGGAACGAATTTGGCTTTGGAAACTTGGGTTCCAACATGTTTCCAAGGAGAAAGCATCTCCTAGAAGGTGATGGGACAAGGGGGTAGACCTCACCCTGGTGCGCGAATCATGTGGATGTATCCATGGAATACAGAAATGGTTGGTTGGTGGTTTGGATGAATTTTAATTTTCCATATGTTGGGAATGTCATCATCCCAACTGACGAACTCATATTTTTCAGAGGGGTAGGTATACCACCAACCAGGGGTTATGATGGTGCAAACGTAGCGAGTGGATGGTACAAATCATCTGGACACATTTGCATGACTGCAGGGTGAAGCATTGACCGACTGAATGAGAAATGAGGCAATAACCACCCCACTTGGTTTTGATTATTGTGTATATACTGGGCGTACCCCGATTTCAGATGATGCAAACTGATCCCCAAATGGTTGCTGGGATGATTCATGATCAATCATGATCTGTTTACTACATTAGCTTGGAACGACTTCATCTTTTTGCCACTTAGATGAAGGTTAGTTATATTAACCTAACCATTTGATTTTAAAGAAGAATAGCAGGGTATCTAAGATTAGCCCAACGATGGGGGGGGAAGCCATGGAGCATCTGAGCCATGAATCGTGGGCCTAGAGGGTGCTGAGGAATGCCAGCAACAAGCCTGCTGGCACCGCCTGCCTTTTCTACAAAGACCCTGCTGTGGCTGACAAGGTCATGGGATGTGGTGTGAATTTCGCGGCTCTGCGAAATTTTCAGAACCCGAATGTGACCGCCTACTGTAATGGGAGTTTCGCTGAAGCACCCCGAAGGATTTTGATCCCTTGAGCTGCTAAAACCTAGAGAGAGAGAGAGAGAGTTCTTCATTAGTGCTAATTCTATACATGGAGGAACTCAGGGAAGTAAGCCAACTTCAGAAATGCTTGCTATTTCTTGCCCCATTTTCTCATGATTAAAACCACAACTTCGTTAAAGTCACAGTTTTCGCATGACACGAAGAGCCGTATCAGCTGTGGTTGGGGCCTGTCAGCATTCGAGGGCCAATTTTTGGCTGATTAGATGCACCTTTTGTGTGATACTGTAAATTCACTTTCCATTTGATTCAATCATGCTGTACCAAATTGCTTTCTTGATTATTTTGATAGATCAAATCATATCAAATCCTGTCATTTTCTCGAGTTTATGCCAATCTTCGCCAACATCCCATCCGTTCTGTAACCATGGCTGGTTTACTCAGTTCTGTGAGGGAAGGTTATCGTCCAGTTCTGTGTTTTTTTGATAACCTGCAGTCATAATGGTTAAGTAACTATAGATCTATATATAGATATAATACCATGGTAGAACTATATGTAAAGCTGCTTAGTCTAGAGTTAAATATGTATATGTATAGTCGATTATAGTCGTACACACACACACATATATATACACACCACCACCAGGACAAAAGTTTTTACTCTTGGGCTTTCCAACACCCTTTCCCCATAGACTCCTGACCTTTCCACCACGCAGGTCACGCGAGTTATGGCCCTCACATTACGTTGATCCGCACAGAGATATACATGGCTTTGTCCTGAAGCAGCAGACAGGAAAAAACGTTCGTCCTAGTGAAGTATAATCGCATATAAATAGATGTATAATATATATATATGTACATATATATATATGTATATATGTGCATATATGTATGTATCATCATGTATCTATCTATTCATTATCTAATTTACACCCATAATATATATATATATATCTATATATACTGTATATATATATACTGTATATATATATACTGTATATATATATGTGTGTGTGTGTGCACATGCACTAGGTTTCCAACCGCTTGGGATTCAACTGGGAGGTTCTTCTTCTGGACGGCATCGACTACAAGGGCCGCGCCATCCGCGTGCGTCGGCGCCAGCCGCGCAAGCCCAGTGCGGGGAAGCAGCAGGCGCCGCAGTTCAAACCCAGGGGCGCTAAGCGAAAGGCGCCAGCGCCAACGCAGGACGATTTTCCGGAAAATCGTGGGAAAATGATGGGATTGATGGGATTTGATGGGATTTGATGGGATTTGATGGGATTTGATGGGATTTGATGGGATTTTTCCGTAACATGTGGGAGTTGATGGGATTTCACGCACCAATTTTTTTTAGAATTTCAGCAAGAAACTTGGGTATTTCAATGTATTTCAGCAGGCACAATGGATTGGTTTAGAGGGAATTTTGCGGTTGAAAGCATTGGTTCATGGTTTGTCCATGAAAATGCCATCGCCATCGCGTGTTTTTTTTAGAATCCTTTGAGCCATCCCAATGTCCAGGGTTTCAACATGGTCCCATCATCCATTCATTCAATGGACATCTAGCGACGCTAGCGAATCAGATGGCCAAGTCGTCGCTTGTGGAAATGACATCTTGTGGGGTATCCACTGGGTATCCACCAATAGAGACAGCTTCCCAAGTCGAAGCAAATCGATCGCGGCGCTAGGTTCAGTCTTTGCCTAGATCTGTGGTCTCCAAAGAAGTTGCGGATGACTTTTTAACAGACTGATATACCCAAAAAGATGCCGAAACATGGTGACAAAAAAGGTGGTTAGTGTGATATAGCGTGATATTTACTGAACGCTTCCTGCAGCTGTCCCACTTTTCGGCATCTTTTTTGGGTTACCAGGACGGAAGCGGCCTAAGCGGCCCGCAGAAAGAGGAGTTGAAGGACCTGGATTCTGGATCTGTGGGATGGGACATGATGGGACCTAAAGAACCGGAAAATCGCCAGATCGCACTGGAGGGCAGCAAGAAATTAAAGGACCATAAAGGACCTGCAATTTTTTCACATCTAACATTGGTTGCGGAAAATCGCCAGGTCCAATCCTGTGGAGTTGCAGGATCAGAGTGAAGGAAAGAAAAAGAAAAAAGTCCAGAAGAAGCTGCGGAGCAGTTAAAACAAGTCCGGTGTCACCGCGGCGGGAACTGCGGGAACTGCAGGTGGCAACACTCCAGAGCATCTCCAGACCACCTTGAAGAGATCTAAGGGTGTACAAGTTATGTCACCCTTAGATGAGGGCAACCCCCTTCATTCATGTTTTGGGCCTTCTATTTTTTTACAACACACATAAAATGTTTTGTCACATTTCCCTGTCAGCATGTTAAATACCCCAACAAAGCAGCCGCAAAATGAAGAGTTTCAACTCAATTCAAGCATGCTTTCTAGGTTCTCATTTCAACAGTAGCCAGCTGAAATTGGTGGCTTCTCGAGGTTTGTGGCCTACCTGGGCATTAACCTTCAGCTGGAACCCGAACTCTCATGGGTGGCAAGAGATCCTTGGTGTACTTCCAGCCAGCTCGGACCGCCGGGGGGTTGTAGGGGGAACTCATTGAAGTTGAAGCAGCACAGAGGAAGTTTTATGGAGTCTTGTTGGGGTTTAATTTCAATTTTAGAACTTGGGGTGGAATGTTGGACTGATGTTTGCCGAGTGGCCCTTCAATCTTTTGGTCAATGATCATCTCTGACGTGAGGAACCATGGCCCATATATATATATATACTTATATATATATACACATATATATATACTTATATATATATAATTATATAATAAATAAATAAATAAATAAATAATAATTATTATTATTATTACTATCAATATATACATATTATGATATATATATATATAATATACATATTATTATATATATATTTTTTTATTATACATATAATTATATAATATATATATATATATATATATATTATAATATACATATAATATATATATATATATATATATAATATAATATATAAAATATATATATAATATATATATATATATATAATATATATAATATAATATTATATATAATATAATATATA
>Ga0126342_10014590_pt1 | contig 13857 bp, 15 predicted proteins | sample Cyp1metagenome_FD_92528 | JGI IMG/M metagenome (GOLD analysis project Ga0126342, IMG submission 92528) | Coral microbial communities from Lord Howe Island, Old Settlement Bay, Australia - Cyphastrea 1 metagenome | ecosystem: Host-associated > Invertebrates > Cnidaria > Coral ...
ATATCTATACATATCTATACATATCTATACATATCTATACATATCTATACATATCTATACATATCTATACATATCTATACATATCTATACATATCTATACATATCTATACATATCTATACATACAAACACACACACACACATATATATACATACATATCTGTATATGTGTGTATGTGTGTACTGTATATATATATGTATATATATATATATTATATATATCAAACGAAGTGGGTGAGTTTTTCTGCCTCTTGAGGTTCGCGCACAGTGCTTTTGCGGCCGGTGCCACGGCGCAAGTCGCCCAAGGAATGCTGGAGGGATGCTGTGCACAAGGCCGGGCCGTTGTGGGACTATGGGAACTTTCAGTTTTTTTCCCCTAGAATTCTTGGTAAACAATATAGATAGATAGATAGATAGATAGATAGATTAGATTAGATTAGATTAGATTAGATTAGATTAGATAGATAGATAGATACATAGTTTTGTATCTAACAAATTTTTGGAGACACAATTTGGGGATTTTATCCAACAAATTGTGAGGATTAGACTAGACTAACATGTGTGGATTCAAGCAACAAAGTATGGGTGAGACGGCGAGACCCCCAAAATCTCATGAGGTTTCAAACTTTGGTACAAGAAAATCCCCTGGTTTTGAAACTCATGGTATTCCCTGTTTTTGGACAAAAAAATGGGTGGGAAACCCGGGAAAGCCACCTGCCCGGGGTGGCGGCGCTTCGTTTGATCCATGGTTCTTTCACTACAACGGTCTATCTTGGCAGAAGTTACATTTAAATTGTTGGTGACATCCCAGTTTTCAAGATTTAATCTATATATCTATACCCATGTCTTTATATATATGCATCTGTATATTCCAGCAGATAGCAGTAGCAGTGAGGGTGACACCTGAGCGAACCGTGCTGCTTGGATGTTGCGATTTCTTTGCCGCGGATTGTCGACTCTGGGAACATAAGTGAAAAAACTTCATGCTGAAAAGTCTTCAAGCCTCGTTTTGGTTGATGAAATTTGGTTGATCGTTATCTACACAAAGTTGACCGTGGATTTGACAACCTCTTCTGCTGACAGACAGTTTCATGATCTTGCTTATCAATGCTTATCATCCCATCTTTATTTTTGGCTATTTTTTCCCCAGCATTTTGGTTAGCTATATAAATCCATCAGTTTTGGCAGCTTAAAGCTTCATTTTCCTTGAAACTTTTATAAATTTCTTCAAAATCCCACAACTTTCATCATTTTCCCAGGGCAAAATGCCAACTTTTCTCAGGGTTTCATCCACTTCTCCCATTTTCCCAGGCAGAATCCGCCCAAAAATCGTCAGGTGCTGTGTCTCCCCGACCCCTGGGCTGAGCGCTGGTCCTCGGTGCCCCCGGTGCCCTTGGAACGCGCACTGCGACGGCGCTGGGACGTGAAACGCCGCAGCTGGAGCTGTCAGGAAGTGCTGGTTCCCTGGGGGCCCCTGGGGTTGGGGTTGGTGGGGTGAACAGATGGGAAAAATGTCGGTAAAACATGGTAAAACAATGCCATCTGCATGTTATTCCCCAGTCAAAACAGATTCTATTTTCGGTGGGATGTAGAAACCATTCCCAGGAAAATGGGTTTGTGACATTGTGAAAAAGCCACATAGTAGCGGGATGATTGTAGTGATACTGGTAATAATATCCATTATAATCCATATGACCACTATCATAATCACTAGTATATGGGAATATCATGAGACTATCCCAATGATCATCGTAACAATGATTTGGGGTACATTGAAGGATTTTTAGTATTGAAACCCATGGTGACTTGGGGATCCTCCATTTTCAGAAACCCCCAAATATATCCAGATATTATGGCATGAGAATCACCAATATACTCCATGGTCGTGTATGATCATTCTACAATGGGATATCATCAACCATCTAGATATTGTGGATGAGTATGAGATGATACCAATGATAATATTAATGAGAGCATAATCAATCATCACAAAACTAATCATGATAGTAATACTGGTTGGTGGTTTGGAACATTTTTTATTTTCTATATATTGGGAATAATGATCCCAACTGACTTTCATATTTTTCAGAGGGGTGGCTCAACCACCAACCAGAATAGTAGTTCATACTATAATATATAAATATATTAATATAACTAGCCATATAGATTACTCAGGATTATCATGCTGGGGTTATTTTACAATCTGGGATTCTTTGGGATTAATGAAATGATTAATCATCAACAATGGGACGTTATCATCTAGATATATTTTAGTAACAAGGCGGTACTCAAACCACAACTGGCCATATCTTACAGCAACTAGCAATAAAAATCCCCAACAAAAATGTTTGGGCAAGCAGCGACTAAAATGTTAGAGCAAACGGCGACTAAAATTTTAAGACAGTTAGTCGACATAATAGTTTTTTTTAGTCGTGGATTTATGGTGTTTAGTCGGGGAAAAAGAGCGCCTGTTTAGTCGTGGTTTCAGCGCCGTCTCAGTAATTTAATTTAATGGATATTATCTGGAGTGACTATAATGCGATTATCATAATGTTTTTTTTTTGGATGCGGATGATGCGGATGATGCGGATGATGATGATGATGATGATTGTTATTATTATTATTATTACTATTAGTATCATTATTATTATTATTATTATTATTATGATTTTTATTGTTGTGTTTGTGATTATGATGACCACTATTTATTATTCTTATTATTGTTATTATGCTTGATACCATACATAAAAAGGCCGATGTAAGGGCTAGATTTCAGGGAAAATCCGCACAACGTATACCCAAAATATGGTACAGTAGCTCTATTTTGGGGTCCTGAAATTCCCATTGAATAAAAATTACTGTTCATAACTCCATAAACTTCCCAGCGGGTTTGAACTCACCGACTTTTGAGCCTCAGGTTCGCGTAGAGGCGGAACCTTTCGCCAAGGGGGCCATGCGGATCTGTCACAGGTGGGCCACACGAGGTGAAACTTTGGGATGTACCTGGAGTTTTACCAGCTCTGACCTAGCAAACTATGGGACATCTATGGGACTTATCCAGTGAAAAATGATTTGAAGAAGATTTGGACATGCTGGCATTTCACTGGTTTATATTTGGACATTAATTAACCCAATTTTCCCACTTGAAATGGTCATTTTGGATGGGGGTATTCTCCAATAAACCAACATAAAAATGGGAAAATCCCACCATTTTGTGGATCATTTCCAAACAGGGCCTCCTTGCTGCGCCGGAACTGGGTTGCCAAACGCTCCTTGGATATCTTGGATCTGGCTGGGCCTGTCATAAACTCTCCATTGTCATCTATGGATATCTATGGATATCTATGGATATTTATAGTACATGGATATCTATAGTCTATACTCCAAAATCTATAGTCATCTAGTAGTCTAGTCATGGATATTCTTTTTGTCTATAGATGACTAGTCGTGTATGGTCTATAGATTGTCTATAGTCACTGGTTCTTTCATCTTCTGTTTGGGTCTGGTTTTGGAAGTCGCCCATTTTTGGGAAAGACCGGAAATCCACGGCGCCCTTCTTGTTTTTTGGGAGACTATGGATATATATATATACATAGACACATTGATAGATTATATGAACTATGACTATATCAATCTAAGATCATCTTCACAATCTGTGCCCATTTCGGGTCATGGACCAAGGTTTACCTGAGACATTGGTGAAAAAATAATGGTGTGCTGGACCTCTGGACCGAAAGGTGTGATGTTTCAAGAACCTTGAGGCTACAGCAGCGATCCTGACGTCTCTGCCCTGGAGAGTGATGTGATGATGCAAACTGACAGCACTGTGGAAAGGTTGGGAAAAACAAGATGCTGAAAGCACTGGGGAAATCTGGGGAAATGAAAACTGAAATGAACCTACATAGATGTTCAGAATCTTGTTCACTGGGACGTGGGCGGAATATTTTTTTCCACATTTTTCCAACAAATTCATGAGTTTGTGACATGAATTTGGGATATTTTGGGCCAAACCACCGACCAACTTGACCTCTTTTCCAATTGGGGTTTGGTCAGCCGCTCAGCCTCATGGCTGTTTTTAGGGGGAGGACATCTGGCAACACCGTTTTTCCATCCCAAGTTGAAGATGGTGAACTTTTTTCGGTGCCGCTTCATTCTTCGGGTCGCGGATGGTTTGACACCAAAAATCACTGATGGATTTTTGGGTGGGTATTGAGACAGGCTCAAGACTGTGTCTCAAGGCTTTCCATCGTTGGAAAATCAGCAAAAATACCTGGCTTCAATCGGAACTTGTATGATAAGAAACAGTCAGATTTATTAGCAATAGGGAAACCCAAAGTGATAAACCATCTATTTTTCCAGGATCTTGTAGTTCTATAATATTGATTTACATATTAGATAACAGTCAGATTTCCTATTTGATCGCCATATTGACTGTTATCTACTTCGGATTTCCAACATCCAACGAACGACTCCGGTGCTCGAATTTTCCGATTCGGAATTCCTCCAGGCAGATGATCGCCAAAAGCTATGCGGAGAGGTTCAATGCGTGTGCGCCACCCAAGAAGGTCGAGACTTGGCAGCTGGAAGTGGTTGTACGTACATACCTCAATATGATATATATATATATATATAATATATATATATATATATGTATGTGTATATATATATATGTATAAATGTATATATGTATGTGTATATATATATATATATATACATATTTATTTATGGTTACACACATAATGTGGATAAACTCTGTTGCGACCGAAATTCCTGCGATTTAAGGATGAACAGTTGGGATTTATCATGATTTATCCGATTTGAAAAATGAATTTCGCCAACAAAAATTGGGATTTAACGAAGAATGGTGGAAACATGGGATATCGGAAGATACCATTTGAGATATCTGGATAAATCATGTTGCGACCTCAACCTCACTGCCAGGTCAATGGAATGATAGTTAGTGGGTCACTATCTCCGGGCATCAGGTTGTTGAATTATAGTGTGTCATCCAGATATAACGTATTGGATTTGATATCACAAATGGTGGGTTTACCAGCCAAATCGGGATTTATAAGACATTAAGACCATGGAATTTAGTAGCGGGATGGCTTATTATTGGTGTAAGTTTTGCCATGGTATATATTCACCATGGTTAGAGTGCAACTGTAAACATATATAAACTTAACACCCAGTTGCCTTTCGGCAAGCATACATAGATACATGGAAAACAGCGATAATGAATGCCCACGTTGAGCGATTTCTAATTGGCTGATTTTCCATATCTGCCATATCCACATGTCAATGAACAGCAGGCCCCCCCGCCTCCCGTTTTTTTCAAAAGGTTTGCAATCCCAAATGGATCCAAATGGTACTGTTTGGCGGTGTTGCCATTGTAGCTAGTGATTCCCCTTCATTTTTTTTTTGGGACCCATATATTTGAATCTGGGTCCGAAGTACCTCCAAAAGAAGAGTGCCCTTTCGATCCCTGTCAGTCGACAATTGTGGTCAAATTTAATGACCCATCACTTTTTGGGTCAAGTTCGATTGACCCCAAACAACTGTGATCACATGATGATTTACCCTCTGGTTATTTAACAGTTCGCCATGGTATAGATGGCCCATAGAAATAGATGGTTTACCTATTAAAAATGGTGATTTTCCATGGCAATGTTAAATAACCAGAGGGTATATCGATGCTCATCTCATCGTGATGGTTTGTTTCAGGTTGGTGAAGTGCAAAAAATTTCGCCGTATGGCCATAGTGTTTTTTCCACCAAGACCACATTGTAAGGGTCTCCATCTATCATTGTGGGGCACCCGAAAAAGGTGGTTTGCTGAGCCATGAGATTTTTTTTGGAAAACGCAAGCCGCGAATCAACTAGAAACAGAAGTGGTCGCCTGACACTGTTTACGATGTTCTTGTGACAAGACCAAGCATCCAGATTTTTTTTAGGGGAAAATCTACAGGATTTCCGTAGTAAACAGCATGCTTTCTGGTGAAGCCAGGATTTCATCGAAGCCTCCATCTTGCAACTGCCTGAGCGTGACGGAAACCTTCCCCGCGACTTTGCCGTGGCTTGGTGCCTGCTGGAAGTCCATTAAGCTGAGTGCCCCTGGCATCCACTTTCTTTTTTCCCCACTGGATTCATAATTATACACCGCTTATCAATGTTTTACAATATCTATATACACACATACATCACATACTCATACAGACATATAGAGTAAGTGATAGAGTAAGTGATCACATAGCCACTTCTACGACGGAATTTCCCACCTTCGCCATTTTTTTTTGGGGTGTTTATGAGTTGAACATATCACCAGGGTATCACCGGGGCATCGGATTTGTTGCGAAGGTGGAGGCCTACCTGGATGGTAGCTTTACGAAGCACTCCTCCAACTCGGGCTTCGTGGCCGACGATGTGGTGAGGAGCCTGCGGCTTTTCGCAAAACGGGGCGGGATTCGAAACGCTAAATGATGTGCATATCAGTATTTGGTTTAGAAACCACATATATATATACATATACATGTATAATTCATACAAGCCACATACAACATCATATATCCAGGTATATTCCATATACAATCATGTATACATGAATGATTGTGTTCAGAAACAGTGGCAGGCTCGTGGTTATGACAGGGTCTCTTCGTAAATAGGCTCAACATTCACGGACGAGATCAGGAGAAAACTCGATTCCCATGTGTTGAAGAATTGCCCACCAGTAAACTAACATATGGACAATTACCATTTTTGAATAGGTAAGTTAGTCATTTAACCAACCGGACCATAGCCGGCCATGGCTTCCACTTCGCAAAGTGTTGACCTGAGGGGATCACCACGACTGATCAACAGGAATACGCCGCATGCCTTCTCCCATTTTACCTTTGAAGCTTCGGGAGCTGAGCAAATTGTGGTGGACATCCAAGGTGGGAAAAATTGAAACAAGCAAGGGGGGCAGCAAATGCTTCAGACTTCCACGCTTTAGTTCAAGATGTGGCAACAAACATCTCCAAAAACACTTTTTTTGATGGTGCCTTGATGTTTTTTTTTGGCTCTTCATGGGTTTTCCCGAGAAACCATGGTTGTTTTCACATGCCCAGGTGTGGATGACTTGTACACAGACCCACAGATCCACACAGCCTCCAGCGGCACCACGCGCTTCGGTCGGGGCAACATGGGCCTCCGAGGCATGGCGCTCTTCTTTGCCAGTCATCGCTGCTGGACATGGCAAGCTGGGACCAGAAAGGGAACGAAAAAAGAGACCAACATCACCAGGTGATATCCCTTGGCTGTGATGTTTTTTCAGCAGAGATCTGTTTTTTTGGGTAGGAGATCAACGAGCCATGTTGACGGTCCATGTTCGGGAACGACCCCCTTGGCTGGGATGGTCGATGATAGGCGACCCAATGGGATTCATGACGCACGCGGTGAAGCAGTTGATTTGACTGTAACTCATGACTTACTGGTGCGTTTTACGTAGGGAATTTTCGGGAATGATCCATAATAAATATTAAAAAAATCGTCCCATTCCTCCATTCCCTAGGTTTAGCACCAGTAAGATGATGGTCCGTATCCTCATGTTGCTATAGAGTTTTATGGGTTTTGCAGTCCCCATTTCATGGGTTTCAACTCTTTAAACTCTTCAAACCAGAGTCAGCGCTTCGTGGTTCCAACTCTTGGTTTTCAGAGCTGTCACAATGCTTTTTGTTTGTTGGTAACACTCCCAAGAAATCTGCTTCAATCCAACCATTTTTGGCTTTAGCCCTTTCCTATTTGGCGACCATTACCAGCAATCACCGAGTCTGACCTGTAGGTGGTTAGCTTCGAAAAAGACAGAACAGTCAAAAGATCCAATAGCGGTAACTTACCCCTGCTATGTTTTTTTCTTGGGTGGAGTTACTATTGATACCTAGGAGAAGTCACCGAGGTTGCAACAGTCTCTGCCACCAGTTGGGTCTGACGCCGTTCGCTCATTCGCCCATGCCTGGTGATGGCGCTGCAACCGAATACAGGCCTCAGGGGGAGCCTCAGCGGGATGCCCAATGTCAGATGTTTGAGGAAACCGGAGGGATCCGGATGGGTATAACTTATAGAAACTTTTTTTTTGCAAGGCCAAACAAAAAAGTGCCGAAAAGACCGAAAAGACACCTGGAAAATCTCGAAAAAAAACATCATCGAAGTAGCAAATGTCTTTCATTAAAAAAAGGGGGTTGCTATGACTACTCCCCGGCCAAACGTGGCAAGGCAGGACATCCCCTCCAGTCATCCATCGGGATTGCCCGGAACAAGCATGGGACCACCAACAAAGATGGTGATTTCAAGAAACATGGGAGTCTAAGCAACAAAAGCAAAAGATATGATACAGAGATGATGCTCCGTGGGGTGCTGCTGGGCTGCTACTGGGGGGATTATGGCCAATATCAACCAAGCAATAGAACGAATTAAACAGTCTTGGAATCTGCTGAATTTTTCAAGTCAGCAAAAAAGGACGCATATTACTACATCATCTATCATGGTTGCCGCTGACAAGTGGCTTGAAAAGTCCTTCCGTGCTTCTTTAGTAACCACGGTGATCCATCGGTTTTGACCCCCCAATCTTGCCGTCTTTATCGCTGTTGATGGGATTGGACCGTCAGGGGGACCTGGTATCCCCGTGTTTCGCAATTTTGGGGTAACCCTCTGGTTATTTAACATAGCCATGGAAAACCACCACCATGAATAGTAGGTAAATCCACTATAAATGGACCATTTTCCATGGCTATGTTAAATAACCAGAGGGTAATTCCCTGGTATTTTCTGCATTTCCAACCTCAATGACAGGCAGCGCGATGAAACAGCTAGCCCACGAGACGATGGCGAGGAGTTATTTCTCACTCCTGCTGCACAGTTGGTGCCTTCACGGCCCAGCAGTTGCCTGTTTTTAGGGGGCAATGGCCAGTTCGATGGGACCTATGAACTCTTGGGGGAGCGATATTTTTCATTCAAAAACACATGGATGATCAAACTCATGATAAATTGAGACGAGACCAGTAACATCACGAATATCGAGATATGTTTGGAACATAAACCAAAATGTCAGGGGAAGTATGTCTACGGGCCAACATGTTTTGCTCCCAAAATGTGAGCTCTTTGGCACACGAATTTCCCAGCAGCGACTGATATGCCTAGTCAAGCAAGGTCGACTGTATCCCCTGCTGAAAACTAAGCTGGACTCGTCAAGAAGAGCTGGAACACGGTTCTTTGTGTTTTTTGGGTGTTGGAGCGGGGAAACACCCAATCCTGCTGGTGTAGCAGACATCCTTTATCACTAATTTACCATCATTGTGCGTGCGAATGTGCTCCATCTCAACTGTAATAAGGTTCTTAGCAATCACAGCTACCATCTGGTCATTTCACCTGGCGTGCTGGAAAATGTCCCTTTGATCTATACAGATCCATTCGGAAAGATGCCTTTCCCATCAACATTTGCATTTTCCCGCCAGCTTTTCGGCTTTTCACCCAACCTTCAGCTCGGTCACCATCCCAAGCCTGCGCCGCGGAAACTGTGAGGTTCCAACAGTCAAGCCCAGATGTATTCAAAGGTGCAGCCGAATGGGAGCAGAGATGGTAAAGATCCGAAGGAATCATCAATTTATTCGCATGAAATAAGATGTTTCGGGCTACTCAACAACTCATTGAGGATATCCAGCTGTGGCTATGGCTTCAAAAGGATTGGCCCCCCAAAAGTACCCATAGCAATTTGTTGGAACATAGGTGTGTATGATCGCTGAACATCTTTAAAAAAAGCTACTAATTCGGTGGGTGGTTGCGAAATCCTGCACCAAACAGATGTTTGAAACCCATCCAAAATCATGGGTAAACATCCCATGTTCGGGATGGCGGTGGCAAGGTGGCCTGAAGGAATCTGCCAGGGCTTCTTTTCCTATTGGATGAATGGAAACATTTTTTATGGTGCAACCCACCCAAAAAATGAAAAAAAATCCCATGGATGTCCATGGTTTCTGGTTTCATTTTCCCTTCCACATCCTGCAAAACCAATCCAATGAAAAGCAAAAACACTGTGAAACATTCCCTATTTTTCATGGTTAAAGCATGTTAAAGCGTATTTTTTTCTTGGCTAACTCCAATTATATAAATCCATTTCAATTCTTGGGGATGGCTTCTTTCCACCCGGTTAAATCATGTTGAAATCCCGATGTTTCCATGGTGAACTCCCATGAAATCCCTCGCCACCAGGTCCACTTTGCCCTGGCCATGCTGCATGCCCGCCACGTGCAAGCCAACGCGGAGTTCATCGGGCACAACGTCTTGACCTCCCCGGCGCAAGGTGCGGGAGATGGGGGGTGTCCCACCATGGCCAATTCAATATATATACCCTCTGGTAATTTAACATGGCTATTGAAAATGGTCATTTATAGTGGATTTTCCCATTAAAAATGGTGATTTTCCATAGCTATGTTAGTTTACCAGAGGGTAGCGAAAAAACATATGGTAAACCAATGGGATTTTTAGGGATCTTCATGATTTTCAGACCCATAATTGGAAGATAGGGAGATTGAAGATGATTTAAGCCGATTCAAGCCATGAACATGGTGATTTTTTTCCGAAAGATGTTGATTTCACCAACAGAAATGGAGGGTTTAAGATGGTTTAACGAGTGTTATTTTGGAGCTTAACCATCAAACATAGGGGTATGACTCCAAGAATTAGTGGAAGATGATGCGAATATAATATAATATAATGGGATGGGGAGAGATACTACGGTAACATTCAACTAAGCAGCTAGGAATCTACGAGTGGCCGTGTGGTGGCAGGGGATGGCGTTCCTGAGACTTCGGTGTTGCAGTAGGTCTTGAAATCGGTGTTTCCTACAATGGAAACATGGGATTTTCCTATGAAACATGGTACTTTTATGGGGTTTGAATGGGAAATCCCATGGGAAATCCCCTATCAATGGAGGTTTTATGTGGTTTCAACGACACATTTTGGAGGTTTGTTTCACCTCCAAGTGTCAGCAGACTTGGGCAATGTACAAGGACTGCTGGGACTGCTGGGACTGCACCGGTTGCACTGGTGGAAGGGATTGGTGAACAGTTCGACTGACCCACTGAGCTTGAAGTCCAGATTTATAGCCTTTATCCACAGCATTCATTGGTCAATTGGTCCAAAGGAATCGCTTGAAATGTTGGATGATTTCAGTGTGAAGTGTGCAGCTCACAGTCACATTTTCGACCCCATCCACAAATGCTTCGGCCAGCCCTCTGTTTACCCCTTCCTTAGGAGCCTTGGCGTTGGCGTGCTTGCATTTGATGCTTGGTTGAGTTTGCACTGCGGCGCTTTCTATTGGCGCCATTCCAACCCCATTCCAACCTCATCATCTCAATTCCAACCATCCATAACCCAGAAATCCCCCCCAAAAATCTTAGAACTTCCTCGTCCATCTGGGGGTTTCAAAGAAATCATATGAAGTCATGGATCCCCCGGGCCCCCGTCACCTTTGGGCCCCAAGGAACCTGCGGCCGCGCAAAGGCGTCTTGCGAGCTCTCGGCAGCTCACTGCAGAGGCCTTTGAGCCTCGATGAGGCCGCGGCTTTCCCGTGCCTTGGGGGTTTGGGCCATGGGATGCCGAAATACCAATGGCTTTCTGCAGGAAACATGGGATTTCCTATGAAAAATGGGATTTTCCTATGAAACATGGGATTTTCCTATGAAACATGGGATTTTCCTATGAAAAATGGAATTTTCTTATGAAACATGGTGCTTTTATGGGGTTTGAATGGGAAATCCAATGGGAAATCCCATGAAAAATCCACTATAAATGGAGATAAATGGAGGTTTTATGTGGTTTCATAGGGACAATATTGGGAGAACGATGGGATAAGATATGAATAGATTTACCCTCCAGGACCGAACTAGCCATGGAGGCTAGCTAGCTGGGAAAGCCAGCAAAAAATGGGAGATTTTCAAATGTGGTTGGGGTTGGGGCCCCTGAAAGTGGTGCTTTGATGAGAAGGCACTTCACCTGAATCGATCTGTGAAAATGAATTGAAATCTTCACAGTTTCTGCATGGCGACATTGGAATACACCGAACATGTAGATCCTTAATTGTATTTCAGGAGAGGAAACCAACATTTGCTGTTGAATTCGGGAGTCCCCAATTTCTTGGATCTTGCTTGCGTCACGAGCTACAAAAACATAATAGCAAGTCTATAAGTCTCAGATGCTCAACCAACACAACTGGAGATCTTTTTACCCAGATACAGACACCATAAATCCACCATTGCTTGGGATCATACCCCCACTTAAGACCTGGAAATTGGCCAAAACTATGGCAAAGGTCTGCAACGTAATCTCAATGGATTGGTGTTTAGGGAACATGTGCGCGAACACCATGAAACACCCATATTGAGTAGTAACAACACCGCGGTTTCAGGTCTCGATTTTCCCAGCAAAACCAAATCCATTGAAAAGGCAGAACCATGACCCTTTCCATATTTTTCAGATGGTAACTCCAATCTTTTTTCTTGGTTATAAATGGAACCATCCATTTGCAGAGCAGCTCCCCTAGGTATATCCTCCAGGCTGCCGAACAGGGCGTCTGTCGGGCCATGTCCAGCGTCGCGTTCTGCTACCAACGTGGCATGGGTTGTCGGGTCGACGCCACCAGCGCCGTACATTGGTATCGACGCTTGGCCGGGTGGTTTGCAGGGAGAATCCATCCCTTTCGATGAAAAACATGGTGCTTTCATGGGGTTTAAATATGGGAAATCCCATGGGAAATCCCCTATCAATGGAGGTTTTATGGAGTTTCATAGGGACATTTATTGAGAGAATGATGGGATAATCATGATATGGATGGATTTACAGGTAATTAATCAACGTGGCTAGCCCCGAAAAAAAATGGAGGTTTCGAGCTGGAAAAAACATCAAAACATCTGCAGATGGTTGGCCGGGACATGCACATTTTCACGTATTTTTTCTGCAAGATGGGAACGCAATCTAGGCATGAGGATCTTCTTTTTCCAGTCTAAATTGCCAACGTCGAATCCCTTCCCGCAAGAAGAACTCGGAAACCACGGTTAAGGAATACCCAAATTTAGCAACAAATATGTTATGGCCCTTATACCCAAATATGTTAATGCTCATTTAAATCGACATTGTGGAATGGCCCTTAGTCCGCTGCCTTATGTGGTCCCATGGATCGATGCACGCCCGATGCTGCTCGTTCCCCCGGCTCATTTGGTGGGCATTTCTGGGAAAGGGGTTTTCATACCAAACTTGTAGGCAGATTGAGTGGATTTTTTGAGGCTTGTTCATCGAACAAATGTCACCACGAGTGGAACAGTCGTGGTTCACAACGGCGATTAGAAGTATTTTACGAGTTTGAGTTGAGTTCCCTTTGAGACGATTTCCGATTGATATGGTAGAATTCTCATTGCCAGCTTCAATGACCGAAAAGTACTCAATACCAAGAAAAACATGAAATCCGCCCGCACCGAAGGTGCTGGGGCGTGATCGTCCGGATGGCACTCGTAAAAGGTTACAGGTTTACCTGGGGGGGGGCCATTTTTCGGCCAAAACCTCCTGTTTTTGATAGGTCGTGACGCTCGCCTTCAAAAAACACTGTAAAAACAGTACGGAAGACACCTGTTCGTGAACCAAAATCGGCAAGCGAAAAGTGAAAAAACCCCGTGTTTTTCAACTTTTTGACCTCAATTTTTTGGTTTGCAACATCTTTTTTTTGCGGTTCCGATTTTTGAGTTTTTGGACCCGTTTTCGGACTGATTTTCGTCGTTTTGTGATAGCAGAAACACTGGTTTTTACAGTGTTTTTCTGTTTTCTGCATGCTTGACG
>Ga0126342_10014591_pt1 | contig 13857 bp, 13 predicted proteins | sample Cyp1metagenome_FD_92528 | JGI IMG/M metagenome (GOLD analysis project Ga0126342, IMG submission 92528) | Coral microbial communities from Lord Howe Island, Old Settlement Bay, Australia - Cyphastrea 1 metagenome | ecosystem: Host-associated > Invertebrates > Cnidaria > Coral ...
TGAATACTAAAGTTCCAAGAAAGTTCACTTTATGTATTCGTTTTCAATTAGGCAATTCATTTGTGAATACTAAAGTTCCAAGAAAGTTCACTGTATGTATTCGTTTTCAATTAGGCAATTCATATGGGAATACATAGGTGATTTTTTGGTTTTTGGAAAGTTCCCTTTATGTAATCGTTTTCAATTAGGCAGTTCATTTGGGAATACATAGGTGTTTTTTTTTTGGAGGGAAAGTTCCTTTTATGTAATCGTTTTCAATTAGGCAATTCATTTGGGAATACATACGTGGTTTTTTTTTGGGGGGGGAAGTTCCCTTATGTATTCGTTTTCAATTAGGCAATTCATTTGGGAATACATAGATGATTTTATTTTTGTTTTTGAAAAGTTCCCTTATGTATTCGTTTTCAATTAGGCAATTCATTTGGGAATACATAGGTGATTTTTACGATAGTTGAATGTTTGGCCCTAACTTTATTCTGATGCTCTTAATGTTTGGGGGGGAACGGGGGGGTTATTAATACGATGTTGACATTACGTATTAATTCAACATGATACACCTGCTGACCAACAGATGCTCTACGACCATCGAAATTAGTTGGGACTTTGAAGTTTTCCAACCTAGGAAAATCCAACCTAATTCTATGCTTCAGTGTACTGCGGTTCTTCTTTTCTAAGCTAGGCAATGTGCGGCATCTTTCTGTTCTAGACTTGCGTCCACAACATTCCACAACATTCCACTACATCAAAATGCCAGATGTGCAACCCAACAGCCCAAGCATCTAGAGATCTTGAGCCCAGTAATGGCTCCAATTGCTCTGGCCTATGCGGCCTTGATGACCCACATAGGTCACAAATCACAGACTGCTCATGGTTCATACCAGTGCAAAGCTCGCACTGCCAGCCAGTGAATGGACTCCACAATGGATTGCAAGCATCCTGCCAATGAATGCCAATGAGGTGTTATCACTGTGTTATCAGTTTAAACTTCTCATTAATTATGCTCACAACGCTTCTGGAGTAAAACCCATGTTGCAGCACATGCTTTCACAACTGCATACATTTGCAACATCCGATTTCGACAATTACAAGTAGGCGCAAACTTTGCCAAACCTCCCAATGTCGGGAATTGAAAATTTGTTTGAACTGCTCTCCCGAGGCCTCCCTCTCTCTCTGGCCGTCTTGGCTTTGCCTTTAACAGTGTCCTTCTTGTGAGATTTTAGCAAACGCACCGCTATTTGCATTGCCGCATGCCGTGGGCAGCAGTCCACAGTTGCGTAGCTGAAGTTCCAATGTTGCAGGAGCCAAAGCATTGATGTGTCAATGCAAGGTCTACCTTGGCACTTACAAAGCACCGGCCCAGCAGCCACCGCTATGGAAGTGTCATCGCGTTGCTACTCAGCTGAGGTCTCGACTGGTTGAATCATAGAATGGCGCTGTCAGTTTCATCATTGGCAGATTTGGTAACAGTTCAGGATCTCCTTCCGGGGTATTTGGATTCGCTGACCGCTTCAGGCTCGAGACACCGCGCGATGAACCCTTGCTGCCTTGGGATCGCGAGTGGCATGCCGGCTGTAGTACGGCTCATTTTCCCAATCGGCACATGACCAATCATATAGTGAGACCCAAAAAGATGAAGCAGGTGAGCATAGTCAAAAAGTTCAACCAGGTCTGACCTGTTCACGAACGCATCTCGATGGAATTGGAGGGATCTTTCCCACACCACAAAGCTGTGGTTGCCAAGTCAGTTGACCACTTTGGAGGCCCTGACTTCGGCTGACTCTAAACACCTTGAAGATCTTGAAGATCTCAGACTTCTTTTGACTGGTCATGACCTGATCATGTTTCTGTTTTGGGATGCCCAGTTGTGACCTGCCTATATACTTGATTTTAACTATACGTATATTTCAACTGCACATATGGGTAGATTAAACCCCTGACAAGCAGCGACTTCGAGCACGAACTGGCGGACTTCTGAAGCTTCCACTGGACGCACTACTTGAACCTTGGAAGGCCAAGTATGTCTCATCAGTGGGGTTTGGGTTGCACTTTTTCATGTCATATTCAGGGCCCAGGTAAAATTGAATCACAGGCGACAGCTGGCCATCAATGCAAAGCTGGGCGCTTTTTGATAGGTCGGCTTCTATGCAAAAATGACATGCGCTGACATCTTGGAATCATTCATTGATTTCATATGAACAGCCCCCTTTCTCCCCCGGTATCCTCCGTAAACATGCAACGTGATAGAACACACCCAGACCGGGTCGATTGTCAGGCACCGAAGCTGAGGCAGCCTAGGTACATGGTCTGACTTGGTTGAGGGGCAAAGGCGGAGGCCGGCCCGTGGAAGGCGTCTCATGAATCTTCCTCGGCTCCCAAGGGCCCAAGGGCCAAACAAATCCAAAAGTCATTAGAACCTGGAAGCTCTAGTGACCCAAGTCCTTCATTTTGGATCTCTTTCTGTTTGGATTGATCCCATCATGTATATCATCATTTCCCCATTCAATACAATTCAATACACCCCTAACCTGGTTAGCACTTTCTCTCCAGAAATATTCTGGGGGGCCTTATTGGGGATTACCTTATATTGGGCAGACGGGATTGATTCCAAAATGCCAAGGCTCTTCGCCCCCTCTTCCTCCAACTCACTGTCAACGACCTGAACCTGTGCAAGCTCCGGACCACAGGCAGCTGCCTTTGGGCAAATTAGCAAGCTGATTCCACCTTCTCAAACCAACAAGGGCACAAATGAACTGCCATCATGACGTACAATTTCTATTCCATTTGAAAAGGATTGGGCTGAGACGCCTGAACCATGTAAACTTCAGGCACTGGGTAATACACGATTTGCTGATGTTCACCGATATTCTAACTGTATCTGAGGAAGTACTATTGAATAATTATTATCGACAGGTCTACAAGACTCACGGATGCTGCCCCATCAGATCACCTCCTTGTCGACCATAGGTGGTTTCAAGCGCGTGATCCCACTCGCAGTCTCTGACATAAAATCTATGATGGCTGAGCCTGATTGGCATCTAACAGCGGTACAAAATTTGGCGACTTTCAGCTGGGTCACATCTGCTTTGGCTTTGGCTAGGGGCTCAACTTGACTAAACTATCCTGGAATACTTGACTTCCATTGAATATTATACATACGTATATATATATATATTAATTATACAAGTATGTATATATATATTATATACATGATTATATTGAACGGATTCGCAAAGCCACCCTCTGGGTGCCGAAGGCCTGACCTATGCTGAACTGAATGATCAACAGCCACTTACAGAGACTTTGCATTGCATCTGCTTTTGCATCCAAACATGTAATGCCCGAATATGCCCGATATAAATCGATATAAATCGATACAATCCATTGAATTCATTTTTGATGGTTGATCTCGCGGTTGTACGGGCTGGGAATGAGGCCTCTAACCAAGCTGCTTTTCTTCGAAGACTTACCAGGCTCCGAGGCAGAGTAGCACAAAGACTCGTCAAGCGATCCAGCTTGGGATGCTGCCTCAATGGCTGTTGGTCAATATGAGTGGTGCACTCAGTGGTGCATCTACTAGAACTCCCTTACTATGCGAACTCACCGTCTGCTGACATCACCATTGGGACTCTTCCATGCTTGGCATGTTCGGAGGTTCAGTGCCAAATTCCACAACCTTTCATGCCCTTTCATTGCAAGCGCCAATTTTGGATGTGTCTTCCCGAAGGTCCAGAGCTAGCAAGTTAGCAATATCTCATCTCACAGAATGCAATCAATGCATTCAAGTCTTTGCGCAAAGGTACCTTACCGTTTGATCTCTCTCTCTGCATCATGTCATTTTCTCCGAACTTCCATCCTGAGCCCATAGAGGAGTAGAGGGTTGTGCTGGCGAGTCATGCTTTTCCAATGTTGTTTGCATCCTTGACACATGAGTTGAATCAAGTTGAATCATTGTTGCCAATTTCTGAGGTCCCTCGGTCCGAAACTGGAATATGGTCCATCTCCGTCGGAAATGTGCTGGAGCAAGTACAGAGCGCACACATGGAGGCACACAAACACACATGAGCAAAAATTCAATGACATATACAATTACAACAAAAATGCGTGCAGAATCGTGCAGATGTGATAGCATGCTGTCATATTTGTCTATGTCGCAATACCACAAACATAGGACAGGTGTGACAACTGAACGTGACTCGTGTGCGAAAAAATGCCAAGCTAGATTCGGGTTGAATCTAAAAGGACAAGATAAGCCCAAACATGTGAATGTGATTATATTCGCAGGTCCGAGAAGATCAATATTAACATGATTTGAGATGCAATGTTATGGGATTTGAAATGCCTACCAGTGCCTACCAGCAATGGGCCTGAAAATCTTCAAAGTGCACACGAGTCTCCGGCAATAGTCTGAATGAGAGTATCATCTACATTGAAGACCTGCATGTCACGCAAAAGACTGGGCAAGATCCAGCAAGCGACAAATCAAACCTGTCCTGATCCGCGTTCTCATCCAGGAGAATGGACATAACAAAGCGGTCTTCCTGGAGAGTTTTAAATGGCCATGTCACGCACAACGGTCAGGACCTCTGCTTCAAACAAGTTGCTGCTTCTTTTCCAAGATTGGACTCCGATCATGTACTGCCTGTTGATTGCGGCTCTGCACGTTGTTTACCGCATTGTGTGACGGTGACATGCCGCAAATACAATGCAAATACAGCAGCTTTCAACTTCCAGGCTTCAGAAAATTATCATCTACGCCACGCCAATGCCCTGTGGTACGAGATGAATCAGTGAGCGTCTTTTTACAGATTTCAACCCAAAGATCCAGGGGAAACTTCCAGAAAGGATTTTGTCTCTCTGGCACCCTTGTCAGTTCCCCAAATGAGAGCTCTCGGCAGCTCAGTCCTCACAGCCTGCATATTCCAAAATCACTTTGGCCCTGCCCTGTGGCAAGGTTATAGCCAGTGCTTCGGCAGACCTGCAATCAAGCTTGCAGGAATCAACCAATACAATCAATACAAAGGCCAATGCAATCAGAGCATAATCTGCAGTGGAAAGTGCAGGCGCAATACTACTGCCCATTATCTGATAAGATTGCAATCACCACTACTGAATCGTTGGTGACAGGGAACAGAATGCAGCTCTTGAGGTGACCATCCAAGATCACGCCTATCCCCAGTGGGCATGTGACGCTCTGTTGCCGCCAAGATGCTTGTGCTCACTCACCCGTCTCACTAGCGATAAGAACATCTCCTGGGCTGCTTTTTCGGAAGGAAACCATCTACTTACCACCATACGTTCTGTCCCTGAAGCCCATCAGCAGAAAATAGAAAATAGCTGAGCATCTTGTTCCGAAACTGGCAGCACGTCCGTCAGAAGGACTTGTTGCATGTCCTTGCCAAAACTGGTCACACACGAGAAATGTTGACTGGCTCCATGAGAAGTACAGTATCGCAAAACAGTGCAGGCTGAATACATTCTGCACACCATCACAACGCGGCTCGGTAAAAGCCCGGCAAAAGTCAAGAACGGTCAGCCCGCGATGCTCTTAGCTTTAACAAACTAATTACCCGGGTGATTCGCAAAAGGCCCCCCAAGATCCCCAAATTGCTCAGCCGTCCTGCTTGAAGAACATGTCCTGTAAAGGTGTGGGCCGCCAAACCTGGGCACATCATGCGCGCCACTGTCACGCAGCGCTGTTGCAAGCGCCAGAACCACATTGTCCAACGCATCTTTGGTATCCCGTGGTCTTGTTTCAAATTTCAAGCGGTTGGCATTGCATAGCAATCCTCCTGTTCCCTTTCTGTCATGATTGCAGGCTGGAACCAAGTCAGGAGGATATTGGAACACCAAGTCGAGACATCAGCCAAGCAGCTGCCAAGTTAGCATCTAAGATCACCACCAAATCGCAGCGACGACCTGCGATTGGAGTTTGCTCGAATTTGCAGTGATTTGCTGCTTCCTGCTGCACATCTAGACTTTGTTCTCTCCATGGCCGTCTTGGGGAGTTCAGCATCTTGCTGCCAGCAAGATAGCTTGACAGGTCAACGCCCAAGCTCATCAACCAGGCGTGTCATGTCACCAAGCCAGCCAACAGGTAATCTGGAAAATTCTGCCACTATACCAGGGGTTGAAAATACTTTGCTGTTCTGTGCGTTGCATGCGTTGCTATGGTATTTCCAGTAAGCCCCAGCTAGCCAAACTTTAGGTAGGAAACAATTTAATTTCACACCATCAAACTATACCAAATTTCCAGAATGTTTGGAATGTTGCAGCATATCTCTACGTTATTGCTGCAGTTGTGCAGCCTAAGAATCCAAATAATAACCCGTTGCAGTGGAGATAAGCGCAAGATGCTCATCATCTGGAGAAAAAACGATTTTTAGCTCACACACGCACGCACACACACACACATATATATATATATATCATTTCATTTATATATATATATATGTGTGTGTGTGATTATATATATATATGTATAATTGTATATATGTATGTGTTGTTATTATTCGGTGAGGTCCCTCTCAGGTTGTCATGTATGGTCATCCATTGAGTGTATGCATACAGTACTTGATGGTAATTGTGGGCAACATGGTGGAGTCTCCAAGTGTTGGCAGAGAAACTGAACAACTGAGGGGTCTTATTAAGGATCTCTTAGTGAACTCATCTCAACTCTCTGCTTCACGAATTTTAGATTTACTATGATTTACTATGATTTACTATGTTTCACTATGTTTCAGTTTCACTGTCGCTGAAGTTGTTGACTTTCCAGGAATCCCATGTTCTCACATTTTTCTCACACTTTCTCACATTCAGTACATTCATATCATCGTATCGTATCGCATTGTCGTTTTCATTTATTTCTTCGCGCGACCCGCCGCGACCCGCCTGCCAGAGATTGAAGGGACCTTGCGAGCGCCATGTTTGATTTGGCTTGGCCCTCCTCCGGATACCGGTTACGGGATGGAACGGGCAACTGGAGTTCGGCTTCGTTCCCTTTCATGACTTGCTGGAAGATCACTGCATGTTCAGCATTTGAAAAAACGGAATAAAATGAACATGCCTGAAAACGATGTTTCTTGGCCAGAATTAGAATATGAGATAACTATGCACCCCCTGTCCACAACGCTCGCTGCGATGAGTCATTGGCATCATTGGCATAAACATGTGTAGATCCCTTGGCCATTTGAAAAACATTCTCCGGCCAGGATAGGCACGATAAACCGAGCGCATCCTCCCAGGACAGCTATGGACATGTCCAGATTAGTTCACAGAACGCTGCTGTTCACCTCCCACCTCCCGAAAGTTGCCCGTCCTTCTCTTGGAGTAAGGTGGTTAGCTCCTCCCAAGTCATGCCAAGAAGCAGCCACATCGAGGTCAAGATGTTCTAATTAGATATAGTTCTTTCCAATGCGAAGAATTGGATTCTGGGTGCCTCATGACCACCATATTACAGCATGTGCATCATGTTAATCAGGGATCCTTTAGCAATAAAAAAAAATCCGCATTACGTCTCCATCTCGGAGATTCCATGCTGGAGCTTCGCAGCGTTTCACTATCAAAACGAAACTTTTAAACGGTCTCCTTCTGCTCGTGCAAACTTTTGAAGCCAAGTCTGCTAAGATGTTCTGCACGGCGTGCCCCTCCATACAACAGAAGCGACGCCTGAGAAAGTGTGTGGACCAATTGGACTGGAGATGCCTTGAGGTCACCCTGAAGGAATCAAGGACTGCACACAGTGAGCATCACGGCAACATCATCCATGAAAAACTTCATTCACTCACATAGTGATGAGAAAAAACTGATTGACTAAGCCGGCTCTATAAAGAAGGAATTGGCATGTAGATAGGTAAATAGTTCTATATATATATGCTAATTATTACTATATATTATTATATAATATTACACACACACATATATATATATATATATAAATATACTTACGTAATGTCATAGCTGAATCCGTTTGTGTCTTAGAGTCGCGGGCAAGCGGCCAAGCTCATGGAAGCAAGTGCTTTACCAAGACCATCTGACCTCACTTTGGGGTCTTGGTTGTCTTGTCTTCCTTCCTTTTCATTTTCTTGCTGAGTAGCGCGAAGGATCTCAAGAACCGCTATGGGCCTATGGCTGTCTGGTGTTCAAACCCTGTTCTGGAAGATCCTACGCCATGCATTCATCATTCACCTCAACATCAGCCCTTCCCAGCCCTTCCCAGCACTTCCCAGCCCTTCCCAGCCCTTCCCAGCCCTTCCAAGCCCTTCACTCCGCTTTCGATTGCCAAGCTTCAAGTAAACGATTGTCAAAGAAGATAGCAGGAGCAGTGCTACAGTCCTTGATCTCCTCAGTGCCGCACTCTTCTCGCTGAACTGCATGAATCTTTCACGAGAAGACCATGGGTCACCATGGGTCACCATGGGTCACAATGGGTCAAGTCACACTCATGGCACAACATGATCCAAGAATTGGCCAGCCTCCGTCGATGGTCCAAGGCTCAGAGGCATCCACAGCACTATGAGAAAACTCAGAACTTGCGATATCAACGTCTCCATCCAGCTGCAAGACTCACACTTGCACCCAGTGCACTCAGCACTGAACTGCAGGTCCTGCCACAGGACTTCACTGTGCTGCTTCGCCGACAAGGTTACCGGTGCAAAGGCTCTTGGCTCTTGGTAGAAATATGTACAAACATATCGAGAAACATGTGTGAACAATGTGGGAACCATGTCATTGGCAGGCTCGCTAGTGTCGCAGAGCAACAAACTGTCTTGTCCTAAGGCTATCAGCGGCCGGAGTTTATGAATGAACTTATGCAGTCCCTTTTACCGTTGAACAACGACCAAGCTGGCGCTTCATGCTGGCCTGGCGCACCGCCGCAAATCGTAAGGGGCTCAAAAGAACCATGCCACCAATGAGCAGCAGTCCAGACATTGCAGCAAGCCTGGAGGTTGATGGACTAGCACCCAAACTTTGGAAATGTAGGGAAACTGCAAAGCTCCGTGGCTTGCAGCACAGCGGCCCACGCAACCAATCTGGGCAAACCCCCGTGTTTTGAAAAGCAAGATAGTACAGTACCAAGTTCCTGCACTGTCGCAAGAGTCACAAGAGAAGGCTCGCATCCATCTGCTGTCAGGTTGCACTTCATCCGGAACAAGCTTGAACCTGCAAATTCGCCGAGGGCTGGTTCATGCTCTATCGAGGGGGGAAACACATCACATCTATTCAAATGTGAATGATTTTTCTCTCTCCATATCATAAACCACAAAGAAATGAATGGCGAGAGCATAAATGCCAATATTGCAAATAGCTGTCCAAATTTTGGACAAGCTGCTTCACCCATGCACGCACGCCAAAGTAGAGAGTGAAACAAAACATCGCGCATGGCAACACTGTCCTTAGCAAGCTCAAACACCAGACACCCTGAGAAGAACACCTGCCTAGAAGGCTGGATCAAGTGAGATTCTCCTGCTAATGCAGTTTAAGGATGTTTAAGGATTGTTCGAGGTCACGAGTTGGCTCCTCATGTGGGATGTGAAGGGCATGGTTTACACACAATCAATTCATGCTGACGGAGGTCAATATCTGGCTTCTCAATATACTCTCAAGGCCGAGATTCTGCAACAGGCTGAGACTGATGATCATCTCACTAGCTTGCATGGCGTTGGTAACTTCAAGCATCGGCAGCGCATGGCATGCCAAAATGCCCGTGGCGAATGCAGAGCTCCTGGCAACTGAGCACGCAGTGTGCAGAGCCCTCACAGGCACCCAACATGTGACCCAACATGAAAGAAAGTGAGGATCTCTCATCATCGGAACTGCCAAGGCCCTTACCAGGCTCCGGAGGCCGCAATACGATCAGCTTGGGAGGAAGCATATGCAGACCTCAAATGACTACATTGCTACATTTTACAAGAAAGCCCACTCCAAAAGCACAGTATGCTAAAAACATGCTGCCAGAACAATAATGCCAGAAGAATCACAAAATGTTCCTTCTAGTGGTTTGCTTGAAACCTGCTACCATTGCTACCACCGCAGGGGTGGTTCACGTACGCTATATGACAGAACTGAAGTAAAGCTCAATAAAATATACTTCAAAGCAGGTGGCTCCAGTGCAGGATCTTTGTAGCATGGCGATGTGAATCGCCAAAAGCTGGCAGGACACGCCCGGAATCGGTCACATAAATGCGGTTTGCGGCTTAGCTCACTCATACTCCCTGCCTGGGACTTGGTTTCAAGATGCTGCTTCAAAGCTTTCTGCAAAGGAACATCAAATAAGCACTCACTAGAATGGAACTTGGAAGTAATAAGTGCTATTTCCAAGCATTATAAGTTTCAGACCTTTCAGTTTTACTGTACTATGTTTTACGCGATTTCATTGAGCTTTTGTCTTTTGTCATCTATTTTAATAAACCCAGTCCCAGGCAGCCAGAGGAGAAGCCGCCGCAGCCGATCACCGGGAAAAAAATGTGTGCCTACCTTTGTGACGGCGACATGCTAAACTTGCTTAGCCAAAAAGGCGGACGTGCATGGCCACAGCTCCATGATGTGACTCTTGTGGCAAAAACGTGTGGGTAAACGAGTGACATGTTCGATTCAAAAAATCATTGAAATGGTCCAACTAAAGAGGTGAACAGAAGATCATAGAAGTGATTAGAAGTGTTATCATTCACTTGGGATCTGCAAGGGGGTGCCAAGAATAATTAAGACGAACATGAATATGGCTACAAGGCAGGTGACTGAACGTCAACCTCGCGTGATATGAAACGCCTCTCAGGATCTCTCAAGTCGCCAGTTCCATGGCAACAGGTTAACCTCCACCCGCCCCAACACATGGCCTGCCAAGTCTCGTTGGTGAGTTTCCGTGGCGGCTTCTTCTTGACTGCAGGGCAGGAGGAAACGTGTGGAGTGATTTGTGCAGTCTGGACTAGTGACTGGTTAGTGTCCATCAATGTCCATCAATGTCCATCAATGTCCATCAATGTCCATCAATGTCCATCACCTTTCACCTCAGAAAGTCAGGCCGACTGAAAACAGAACCCGCAGTGGATGGGATGGGAAGTTTCATGATGGAGGAGGCGCCTGGGCGGACCTCTTTGCCCTCATGATCACCTCAAAAACAAGCTGTCCATAGGATTGGTTCATGACATATATAGATATAAGATATATATATATATACATATGTGTATATATATATATATACATGTGTGTGAGTGATTACATGTGATTACACTTACACACACACACCTATGTATATGTATATATATATATATTTATAAATATTACTAGTGTTGCTATTATTGCTATCATCATTATTGTTATTATATATCTATATAATTATATACAGAATATATAGATATATGCCACTTTTTGCTACCTTGTAGCCGGTAACTTGCATTTGAAACATGCTGCATTCCTTGAAAACAGAACAGAGCACACAGGACGCGTGGAAATAAATTTTCGAAAAAACAACCCTTGCAGCCACTTGCAGCCACTCGAGTGGCCGCAAGTGACGGCAAGTCACTTACTTTACAAAGTCAGTCAAGTCGGTCATTTCCAGTCACTTGCAGTCACTCGAGTGCCCGCAAGTGACCGCAAGTGACTGCTGCAGCAAGTGACCGCAAGTGACCGTTGCTGCAAGTGACCACAAGTGACCGCAAGTGACCGCTAAAGCAAGTGACCGCAAGTGACCACTGGAGCAAGTGACCGCAAGTGACCGCAAGAGACCGCTTGAGACCGTTTTTTCCAAACTCAAAATCCAGCCCCAATATTCGCCCATTGTTAAAGGAAAATGCTGCTTACAGGTTACCATTTGCCTTGAAGACAAGATACTCCCCAGAAAAAAAAAAACATATTCTTGCAAGAAAACTATACATCCTTTAATGAAACTCAGTTTTCGTCTCATTTTTTTGTATGACATTTTTTTTTGGAAAGATTCAACTTATTCAAAATAATTGCCTTGAAGACCAGGTATTCTCTTAAGTAAGAAGCAGTGTTCTTGCAAAAAAACAATATGTGGAAAAATACAATATGTCCTTTAATGCACTTCAACCTCCCTCTCATTTTGTCTGTATGACATGTGTTTTTAAGGAGAGAATTCACTTTTTCAAAATAATGCTGTCTGTTTTGTTCAGATGTGTCATTCATATGGACGGGCAAATTGCACACATACAACCATGACCTGCCGCTTTCAACAAATACTACATACACCCAAGGGTTCTACTTCATAGTAATGTCTGTTTGTATTTTTGCATGCTCCTTTCATATGCCATGTAATTTACCTTTGGCACACATTTAAATGCAATTTTATTTGGCCACGTTCTTACCTTTGATATACCTTTTAAAGGCCATCTAATACACGTGTAGTTTGCCTTTAATTTGCAATTTGATATACCTTTAGTATACTATTTGATGTTCCAAGGATATACCTTTGATATATAATTCATATATAATTCATTTTACCGTGAAAATACATTTAACATACCTTGAAGATACTTTCAATACAAATGCCTTAATACCATTTAATAATATTTAATATACCTTTAGTATACCATGTGACAAAACATGAAAATACCTTGGCTATATATATATATTTATCTATTTATTTGATATACCTGCATCATACCTTTCATATATCTTTGATATCCGCTGATATTCCTTTTGAAACATTCTTGGTATATATGTATATATACCATGTGATTTACTTTTACACACAACCCCCGGGGTTTGCCCAAACCCAGAACAGTGTAAATACCAGGGATTCTGTATTAAGCGTCAAACAACGGGCAGGACTTTATATTCAATTGTGTTTCTTAGGGTGTTAACCAGAACAAGTTGCTTCTACATATCATATGGAATTAAGCATACAGTCATGAGGGTTTCTTTTACGGTTTCACGAAGATATCAAAATCCATCGGTCCATGGAACAGTTAACCATACAATCATTGGGGTATCAAAATCCCCCGGCCCCATGGAACAGCTAACCATACAATCATTAGAGTTTGTTTTAAGGTTTCAAGAAGGTATCAAAGTCATCATGTTCGTCATCATTATCATCATCATCATCATCATTGTCATCTTGGCTTGCCCGGACGCTCATTGCAAGTCCGGGCAAGCCTCAGGGTCTTGCCATACTTTTAGTATATCATTCAATATGCCATGGATATACCCTTGGTTTTTCTTCAATGCACAATATGCCATTCTATTGACCATGAAAACATGTTCATTACAAGTAGAACCCGCGCAAGGTGGGTGGCGGAAGTTTCCAGGTTTAAGAACTGTGACGCTATAGGATCCAAAGACAAGGTTTGCCTTTAGGAGATGTCATCTCACCTCTTTCTCAGCTCGTCTCAACTCTTCTCACCTTCTCAACTCTGGCCAACTCTTATCAACTCTTCTCACCTCCTGTCACAGAGATGCTTACACACAGAGCAAGTTTTTACACGGAGAAGCGTTTACATTCAGCAAGCTCTTACACAGAGAAGCTCTTACACACAGACGCTTTTACACACAGCCAGCTTTTTCACACAGCAAGTTTTTGCACAGAGAAGCTTTTACACACAGCAAGTTTTCACACAGAGAAGCTTTTACAAACTTTTACACAAAGAAGCTTTTACACAAAGCAAGCTTTTTCACAGAGCAAGCTTTTAAACAGAGAAGCTTTTACACAAAGCAAGTTTTTACATACAGCAAAATTGTACACAGAGAAGCTTCACATTAAGCTCTTACACAAAGAGAAGCTTTTGCACAGAGAATATTTTACACAGAGCAAACTTTTTCACAGAGCAAGCATTTGCACAGAGAAGCTCTCACACACAGAAGCTTTTACACAAAGCAAGCTTTTACACACAGCAAGCTTTTACA
>Ga0126342_10014592_pt1 | contig 13856 bp, 10 predicted proteins | sample Cyp1metagenome_FD_92528 | JGI IMG/M metagenome (GOLD analysis project Ga0126342, IMG submission 92528) | Coral microbial communities from Lord Howe Island, Old Settlement Bay, Australia - Cyphastrea 1 metagenome | ecosystem: Host-associated > Invertebrates > Cnidaria > Coral ...
CCCACCCACCCACCCACCCACCCACCCACCCACCCATCCATCCATCCATCCATCCATCCATCCATCCATCCATCTACACATTAGACAAATAGATACATACATACATTACATTTACGTTTGCATTCACATTTATATACAACTCACAATTTACATTGAATGTAAATTTATGTGCTCATTTACATTTACATTTGCATTTGCATTTACATTTACATTTACATTACATTACATACATGCATATATCACATTGCATACATTGCATTGTGTTACGTTATTTTGCGTTGCGTTGCGTTACATTGCGTTGTGTTGCGCTGCATTGTGGTGCATCACCCAACATTACATTGCATTGTATTGTATTGCATTACATTGCATTGCATTGTGTATATATATACTCTCTGGTTATTTAACAGTTTGCCATGGAAAGATCCACCCATTTTTAAGTTCGGTAAACCATCTATTTCTATGGGCCATCGAAAAACCATGGCTATGTTAGTCACAACCAGAGGGTATATATCTGGGTAAATTACAATATTTCACTAACCTGAATAGTGCGGCCATTTGGGGATGATTTCCCTTACTAACCATGATTTCCAGGGTTCGGTCGCAGTGAGGTCGTTATAATTTACCCAGATATGCTATGTAACAAATAACATTTTTAAGTTCGGTAAACCATCTATTTCTATGGGCCATCTATACCATGGCTATGTGTATATATATATACATATGCGTATGTCGATGCGTAGCGGCCATCCCTTTTCCACAGCTGCAGCAGCCAATCGGCCTCCCTCTGCTCATCATCTAAGCCATCTTCCTCTTCTGGTGGGGCCTGCAAACACAGTTCGCAATCGGGCCTCACCGATATCTATGGGTTCTAACTTTAATAATGATACAATGCAGAAATTGTGGATATCAATCTATAGTGATATAATGGCCATTATAGTGACATATATATATATAGTGGTTTTAACCATCTTGAAAAATATGAAAGTCAATGGGAAGGATTATCCCATATATTATGGAAAATAAAAAATGTTTGAAACCACCAACCAGATAATGGTGATACAATGCAGAAATCATGGATAATCACAAAATGATAGTAGGTACTTGGGGCTGCGGTTCCCGGTACTTTTACCGTATAACCATGGTTAATTGCAACCCCCGTTAAGCTGTGATGTAACCACAACAAGTACATCAGTCATCAAGTGGAACTGCACCCCCAAGTAATTTGCGAAAGGATCACATAGGTTGTCAGTCTCCCCCGCCTTTTTCTTAGCCAAAGCCTTTCATGACAAGTTTCCCGTCGCCGAGTTGATGATGTTCCAGGGAACTGCTCGACTGTACTCTTGTCATTGATAAAGGGGTCTTGATTCCATATTTGGGAGTAAATCCAGCATGGTGTCCATTGATTGGTCAGTTGGCACTTGGTATCTTACAAAAGAGACTGCCAAAATCCAATCAAGAATTGGTGGAGTTTGCACCGTCCCATACCTTTCCAATCAATTTCACAGGTTCAAACCATGCGGCGCGCATATGATGGTCGTGTCTGCCTCTGCATGTATTTTTTATATAATGGACCTACACTGTTGATACTTGTCTGTGTATCTAAATATTGTCCCTAGTGATTTTGACATGTGTGTATATCTGATCTATGTATACTACATAATTAGATCTATATATATATACAATATGTATATATGACTGGATACATCAATCGACATGATTAGATATATATATATATAAATACATCATATACATGTAGAGTCACTGTCACTAATGTACTAGTCTACTGGAAAAGTCCGATACACAGTGCGATCGTTTGGAACGTCCCCCACCTGATCAGCTGGATCCTCTGCATCCTCAGGCACCTGGAGCCGGTCCGGAGTCTCAGCTGTAGGGTGAGTAGGGGCCCAGTTCGCATATCTTTGGGGGGAACATGTTGTCTGGTGGTTAGTTAATGTGGTTAATATCGTGTTAATAATGGCTAATGATGATGGTTATTATTATATGGTTAATGATGGTTAATAATCATCTGGTTGGTGGTTGACCTACCCGAAAAATGATGGACAACTCGTCAGTTGGGGTTACGAACTTAGCAATATGATGGGAAAGTCATTCAAAATTCCATGGTTCCAAACCACCAACCAGTATATATTTAACTATATAATATAATGTTATATAACTATACTATAGTTGTTTAGATATCCCATGAAATATCCCCATGTTATATCCCCATGTTCCAGTCACCAGCCAACCAGTTGTATGTCACAAGTTGATGCAAGTTGTCCCAGGGGGTCATCGTCACACACGTAGGAATCCAAATATGGAGTATGATCTTCCAGGAATCCAAACATGGCAGTGTGTCAAAACCTTGTACCCCTGGTTTACATCAAAATAGCTGGTAAATGGATGTTCATCCCACTAAAAATGTATCTACATATAGGTATTGACCCATACCCAAATATGGAGTATGATCCTCCAGGAATCCAAACATAATGGAAATACCCTCTGGTTATTTAATAGTTTGCCATGGGAAATCACCATTGAAATAGTGAGTTTTCCCATGAAAAATGATGATGTTCCATAGTTATGTGGCTGTTTACCAGAGGGTATGTCTACTAATGGATTGATGAACACGGTGTTGCTCTTGTTATGTTTCTATAGCTGGTCTAAAATGTTCCATCAATGACCTCGATGCTGGTCATAACTGGTTACAAACTGCTTACAATGACCTTTTTTTTATCGATACCTCTGTATAGGGTTGATAGGTTTGTGGGCAGAAACCATACAAAAGGATGATCAACCAGTGGACCAGTGGACCGAGTCGTGACCAACGACTCGTAAAAGGTGAAACATTTTAAGGGTGAAGACAAAAAACGGATGAAAAATAGAGATAGCTGGGTTAAAATGGATGTGAATAACCCCCTAAAAATGGTATTAATAGGTATTGATCCATAGCCATATGGATTATCCATGGATATAGATTATCTATTATCTATGGAAGACGAATCTTTGTATCAGATATGGTAGATGATATGTTCTTCAATGGTTGAATTAGATATTGATTTGATCCCTGAATTGATGTGATTCCACCAAGCCGTTGGAAGACAAAATCGCTGAGATTGGTAGATGATAACATATCAAGATATCGCCATTTCTGGGGTTTCTGAAAAAGGGGATCCCCAAGTCACCATATGGTCTACCACTAAATTAGGCTGGCCATATCCCTAGGAATCCCTAGTAAAACCATATCCCTATAGTAATTAATCCCCAAGTTACCTCTACAGGATGGGGCCCCCCAGTTATAAGTTGGTTTATAAACCCATTAACCACACATAAACCATAGAATTCAGCCACTTATAAACCAACTGAACGCTATCTTGGGGGCCCCATCCTGTAGTGGTTCCAATTGCCATCCATCCCCGCTATCCGTTGGGGCTCCGCCGGCTCCGCCTCTTCGGGCGGCATCCAACCCTCTGGAAACAAGGGCTTGTCGTCCTGTGGTGGAGGTCAATGGGAGACTCAACGCCGGGATAGTCCAGTATTCAAAAAGGGGGTGCAACCAGGGGATACAAACCAGCAATGATGAATGGAAAAATGGGATCAATGAATGGAAATTCATGGGATAGAATAATAGAATAGGGATTTTCCATCATGGGGATACATCTATAGGAGATAGCTATACTTTATACAACGCTTGGTGGTTCATCCACCCCGCTGAAAAATAGGAAAGTAGTTGAGGTCAAATGGGATCATCATCGCTCCTTGTCTCCCCAAATGGGAACATGGATACATGATGATACGACCATAAACCGCTTCCTCCTAATCACTGGAAAGATCATAGTAGGATATGGTGGGTATTTGTGTGATTATATATATATATATACATATGGCTATCCTGGCCCCCTTTTGTGGTTGATTTATAGGGATGATTGTTGCCGGCCAGGTCCATCAATGATTTGTCAACCCTGGATTAATAAACCCCTAGTAGCCCTAGGCTGTTCAATTGGGGTACTATTTAAGTATCAGATTATCACTATTTGGGGAGTACCCCCCTAATTTATAAACCATGGTCCATGGTTTATTGATCCGCCGTTGACATTAATCATAGAACTGTTGTCTCAAAACCCAACTCAACTTCAGTCAATGAACCCACGCAAGCTAGGGCAGCTGTAACCCCATGAAAATATCTGGTAGGTCACTGTCACAAGTGTGGTCGCTTTAAACCTATTTTCCTGCAGGCTAACTATAGTTATCTAATGTTATCTATCCATTTGGGTGTTTCTGAAAATTGGGGTATCCCGCCCCAAACCATTGGTTTTCTTCCTAATATGACCAGTAACTTAAAATGACTTTGGAATCCCCCATGGCTTTAACAAAAAAAAATCATGACCGGCTAGATCAGTAGGATGCCGAAGAAGTTAGGGGCATTCACATCGGTCCTCCAACATGCTCTGCTCCAGCGCTTCCTTCTTCTGCGCCGCTTTGCGAGCCTGGCCACCGCTCACTGAAACAGTGATGCTTGATGCTTAATGATGGTTAATCATGGTTAACTGCTCCACCATGTTATTTGGGGGGTGCCGGAAGGTGATATTTGACCGACAGTCACGGCTTGATCAGCTGATGGTTGAAACGCCGGACGAACTTCTTGATGTGGACTTGTCCCAAAAAATAGGGCAGTCGGACAGCTGAACCTGTTGGTTAATCATGTTAATCATCAGTTTTGCTCTGACCATGGTCATTTTAAAGGGGCTATGCACAGCAGTATCAAATAGGACCGTGTAACCATGATAACCATGTCCGGTTTGACAGTTCCACTCTGCGCCGTAAATGTGCCTCCTTGACTTGCATCAAACGCTTCTCCACCTTGCTCCTGCTGAAAAACCATGAGATCGGTGGAAATGACCAGACAGCAACCGCGACAGCGAAACGCCGCGTCCTCCAGACTTCTTCGAGTTTGAGGACTGGAATCTTGTAGACCTACCAGCCCAGTGCCGTATGTTCATCCAATCACTACTATAGCGGTTCAAGGAATTATAGGCATGATATAGACTACTGTATAGACTATAGATGTTGAGATAGGAATGATAACCCCCCCTGGTTTACTAATAATTAGTGGGGGTACCAATTTTGAAAGTAAGTAAATTGGTAACCCCTCCAATTAATAGTCAGGATGTGTTCATCCAGCTTTGATATTAGATCACTGTTTTCATGCAGGTGATCACCATGCATTTGTATATGGGTACTCTTCGGTCCAAAGGAAAACTATGGAAAAGCCATGCCAGACTCGCCAGACCGCTAACCACCGTTCTGGATGGCCACATGGCTCTTGGTTTCACCTAGCCATCTTTGATCGATTTATTCATGGCAATCCGGGATGAACATCGAAGTAACGTCTCCAGAGACGGGCCACAAGGGGGCCACCATTGTAACTGTGAAAAAACCACCGTGGGATGTTCGATCATCCAACCAAGGTTTTTTTATCAGAGACTCAAAACTCAGACAATGGCTGATACCCTCTGGTAATTTAACATAGCTATTGAAAATCACCATTTTTAGTGGGTAAATCAACTATAAATGGCCATTTTCAATAGTTATGTTAGTTTACCAGAGGGTAACCGTGGTTTTCAACATTCAAAACTCTTGTTTCATCAAGGTTTCATATCACAAAAAAAAACACAACCAGTCTTTCCGGAATTGGAGGTTAGCAGACCATCGCTTTCACAAAATCACCCAAAAACTTGGATGAGAACTTGGGCTTAGCGGCGTCCCCCACTTCCCGGGCCTCGCCCAGCATCTCGCACTGTCGGGCCACGCCCGAGCCCGTGGGTCCCGTGACCAGAATCCGGGGAGGCGGCAGGGCCTCAGGATGGCGGGATCAGATACGAACTTTTTGGTGTGTAGATCATTCTCAAAGGTGTCATTTTAATATAGATATAGTCATGTTATAGTTTAGTATTAGATTAGTATTAGTATGTTATAGTTTAGTATTCAGTATCTGATAATTGTCAAACACCAATAGCAGGGATAATTGCGGCTCGACTGCTGTGTGTGTGTGTTTTAGATGTTTCTCTAACTTAACACACAGGCCGGAAATTCGTCAAAGCCGACAAGCATGTTCCCAAGAAAAATATGGTGTTTAACAAAGTTGAAAGGTTTCCGAAATCGGAGATACCGCTGAAAGTCTACCTGTTCTACCGATTGCAATACCCTCTCAGAGGGTCAGATTGCATCGATGCATGAACCCATGGAGAGTCGCTGTCACCAAACTTCGATTCTAGTGAGGTACAAACCTCATACAGCGCCAGGTGCCATTGAAACCTCATCAGAAAACAGAGAAAAAACATGAAAAAACGACCTGTCAGACCTGTCCTTCAAAGTCCAAGGTGCAGGTTCCGTCTGGACGTAGGCGGCAGGTTCCTTCACAAAGGCCTCCCAGAGTGCGACGGCACGATGGCAATGGGTGGCACCACTGGTCTGTGTTTTTGTACCCTACGTTCAATCCCTACGTTTTGTGTGTGAAATCCCCTGTGGCCCTATGGTTGCTGACTAAATACCCACGTTCGGCTGTCAAATTCCGAGCCACTATCCTCAGATTTGCCTCTGAAATCCATCGAATTTCGTTGCTCAAATCCACCATGGTCTCGATCGTTGGTCAAGTTAAATCCCATTTCGTGCTGCTCAAATCCTACCTGGTTGGTGGTATACCTACCCCTCTGAAAAATGTGAAAGCCAGTTGGGATGATGATTCCCAATATATGGAAAGTCATAAAAAATGTTCCAAACATTTCCAAACCACCAACCAGCTACTTTCTGGTTCAAATATCCCCCCAATCGTTGCTTCAATCCCCTCCATTGCCTCGCTGGCCCTTTCATTGCCCAGCGCAAAGACAACGTTGCGGTAGACGTGTTGGAAGTCCTGCTGAATGGGACGATTCCGGGACTCATTGGGCCCCATTCAGCCCCATTGGGCCCCTACAAAATTGGAGTGTTCAGAATTGGGGATGGGTCAAAACCCTGGTACCCCTGGTGAACCCCAAAATAGCTGGGATTTATGGATGTGAATAACCCATTAAAAATGGTATTAATAGGTATTGATCCATACCCAATTCCTTCAATGTCCAAGCCATGAATCACTGGCAAAGAAAAATTTCTTCAAAGCTCCAGCGACTCGATTGCGACTCGATTTGGATTCCAGCGACTTCCTGTTGCTTTGCTTGTCCACTTGAACCAGCCCACAAAAGGGCCAGCTGCCAGGGTAAATCTGTGGAATAGAATGTGTTCACGTTCACCTCAAAGTCAGGATTCAAATCGTTTGTTCTCAAAGATTTCCCCAATTTTCCCAGTTGGATCCAAACCTTTGAAGCTTCCCAGCCCATCCCAGCATTTCGCTCCTTTTGGCCTGGGTACAGCCAGCCTGGGAATCACCATCGGTTTTTCCGATGCTTCTGGCGTGGTTTGCCCCAAAAAGTGTCATGAAATTGAAACTGGACAGCTAATGATTCAGCTAATGACAGCAATCAACTGGAAATGGTAAGCCAGCAAGCCATATCAATGGTGACAACCTATACCCTCTGGTAATTTAACATAACTATGGAAAATCACCATTTTTAATGGGAAAACCACTATAAATTGTCATTTTCAATAGCTATGTTAAATTACCAGAGGGTATCATTCGTTTCGGAAACGGTCACCCCGAGAGATCCTGGGCTCCCGTACGTTGCGCCTTGAGAGTCACAGGACCTCACCAGAGCTGACAGGTTCTTCTGGAGAAGTGCAAAAGGATCAAAGAAATGCTTGTCATTAACAGGGGTCATTAAATGTCCCCATTGAACATCACCCAACCATTAGGTATATGGTCTATAATGGCTACCATGCTGGTCATTAACCACTGGATGAGTGGAAAAGAGATGGAAAAGATATGGAAAAGATATGGAAAAGTTCTTAAGATAGTGAGATAGTGACTCAGGTGATTCGAAATCTTTTTTTGGACCCTGGATCCCCTCCAAGCCATCGATGGCCCCGATCTCTCCGGGTTTCAATGGCCAGGGGGCAGTAAGGGCCGCAAGTGCCCCACTGGATGATGGGCCGTTCTTCAGGCTCCGCAGCTGGATCATCGGGGTCCTGAAACGATTTGGATGGGTTGAAACCAGATTGGATGCTGTGAATCTACCGAAAATTTCGGAGAAACATTGGATCTACCCAGTTTTGGGATGTTTTTGGAGGCTAAGAAATGCCAAATCAGCAGTCAGTCACTACTGTAAGTCAGTCTGAGCGCCCTTGGCCCGGTATTACCAGCACCCTCAATTTCCATAAAGAGGGTTGCTCCCAACACTGCAGTTACCAGTGTGAAGTGTGAAGTGAAAATGGCTAGATAAAGAATAACCAACTGATTCCCAAAAAAAAAGTCTGTTCAAAAGTCTGGAATCCGAGATTTCTCGACCCTAACAACACATCTACCCTCTGGTTATGACTAACATAGCTATTGAAAATGACAATTTATAGTGGATTTACCTATTGAAAATGGTGATTTTCCATAGCTTTTTGTTAGTTTACCAGAGGGTAGCTGGTTGGTGGTTTGGAACTTTTTTTTTTCCATATATTGGGAATAATCATCCCAACTGACTTTCATCCTATACACATCTATACACATCTGTTCTCGGCTTTTCGGACCAGATGTTCGTCCTCTTCGGGCGGCGTCCATTCCTCCGGGTCTGGGATCTCCGCTGCCATGGCCTCAGCCTGGAGCCGGATCCATCAGATCCATAGGGCTAGCCCCATGGCTGGATGATTTTTTTTCTGGTTAATATGTGGTTAATATAGTGTTCATAATGGTTAATATGATGGTTAACCATTATGGTTATATAGTGATGGTTTATTTCATGGAAAATAACATGTTCCAATGGATGATTAGATACATCCATTTAGAATTAATCCATTTATGATTAGATACATCCATTTATGATTCGATACATCCATTTAAATTTAAAATTTGATGATTAGATACATCCATTTATGTGTCCTAAAATGGAGCTACCCCCCAGTCATCCATTTATAGGGATGTTCCATGAAATAAACGATCCGTCTGGAGGGGATACCCAGAAATAGCCATTCGAAAGGGGGATGATGATCCATGGGAATCTTATCGGGGCACCATTGGAATTTCACACAAACCCATATCAATTCCCAGAACACAGTGAGACCTGTTCATGTTTATTGGGATGTCCCAAAATAAAACTCAAACTCAAACTCCATTGGGCTGCTTTAGGGCAGAAATCCGATGTCTTTGTTGGTGATGTGTGGTTTCGGAAATGATGCGTTTGGCCGCAGATGATTCAACAATTGATAGTAAGAGGTTGAAAAACAAGTGGGTCCCAATGTGGGAAGCCCATTCCGAAAACTCGCGCGCATGGCTGGAAAAACCCTTCGAAATCCAGCCCATGTAATCCCATGTACCCCATTTTTACAAATGCTTCAAATCAAGAATTTTCAATGCAATTCAGAAGTTGTCAGATGGTTTTCCCGAAAAGTCTTTGGACGACCAAATTTGCAATGGACGCCCACTCAAACTGGTCTCAAAATCAAAGTTGGTCTCCTGACCTGGAGACCGTTTCTGGGAAAACTGGAGGCCCAGTTCACCATTGTCGTTCTTGAACACGGTAAAACGTACCAATTGTGAGTGTGCCCCACATTGTTTTGGAAGCCTATGAAGTTGGAATGACCCAAAGTCTGGAAATACTGGATTCATGCACCCATCCTACGTATACATCCACCAAACACCAATCCCCAAGATCCCCAAGGACCAGATGCCCATGATTCCCCAACGGTCCCCAAGGGTCCTCCACCACCTGGTAAAAGGGATCGATGTGCTTTCTGATCTGCACAAATTGCTCATCCTGCAGATGAAAATTCTGCATCTGGGGAGCGTGGACCAGGCTGAACCAGGTACGAAAAAACTGCTGGGCTTCGTTCGGTCAATAGCTTAGGCCCAGAGAATCTGTAATTTCCAGATGTAAGACCGTCTTAAGACCATTCCATTTTATGGGGTGCCTATCTAATTTTGACATATTTTGACATAGTTTCACCCACAAGAAAATGAGAAAGGCGAACCATACGAAAGAGAACAAGCTCAGAACAAGACACTGGAATCAAAGTAGAAAATTACACCACCGTAGACCCCAAACAGTGGGTAGATTCAAGAAGTGTTTTGGGGAACAGGGTCAAACACATGAGAAAACATCAACAACCCCCAGCAGTACACTGTTTAGGGAAAAATGCAAAATGAGACCACCCGCCACAAAGGGAAACCAGAAGAGAGACAAGCTGGGAGACAAGCTGGGAGAAAAGTCCAACAAGCTGGGAGACACGGGAGAAAGGCCTCGGGAAGGCGGACTCACCATCTAACACACAGGCACACACGTGGGGAGACAACGGGAGACAAGGAAGACCTTGGCCATCTAACACAGGCACACATGTCGATGAGAGACAAGGGGAGAGAAGACCCTCGGAAGGCGGACACACCATCCAACACCAAGGCGGACACCTTAAGATAGCATCAAGAACCCCTAACAGTCCAACAGCACACTGTTTGGGGAAAAACAGTGTGTTTTAGTTTAAATCAGTTTACAATAAACCATCAGTTTAACAACCCCAAGCTATCGCTATTGGGAACCCAAATAAACCAGGCCTCTGTCACCTCCAATGCCACCTCCGAGACCTTCAATCCTTCCACCGCAGTCAATCCCTCGCGCTGTTTGCGGATGGAAGGTGTCGATGTTTTTTGGGATTTACATGGGGATATTCATGGGATCGGACTAAAATAGTTCATGCCAGTTATCTACAATAGTTCATCCCAGTTGATCTTACTAAGATACATGGGAACCAGATTGATTCAAATTGATTCCAGTTCTCAAACTAATGGTTATCTAATGGGTATTACCATGAATATCCCATGGAATATCCCATGGAATATCCCATTTGATGTTATATTACTAAACCAGATTGATTCAAAATTATCATGCCATGAATCAATCTGAACTATATCCCATTATACTAAATATCCCCCAATACTAAAAATTATATCCCATTTGATTCCAGTTATCTTCGTTCATCCTGCATCCAAAGTTGGAGGGGATGAAACCTCCCGGCGTCAAAGGGATGATGTCCTTGACCAAATACCCGGCCTGGTCATGACTAACAGAACAGTTTGCTATCGAAAATGGTGATTTAGTTGATTTACCCAGCTAGAACATGGTGATTTTCCAGTTATGTGAATGTTTACCAGAGGGTACGGCATTTGAAGTCTCATTGGTGCAACCCTCCTGTTTTGCTGGTCAAACCATTATATACATATCAAAATAGTTCTCCCCTAATTCTAGTTGAGTACTGGTTGGCTGGCATTCCCACTCCATACGTTACAGTATATGACAATTAACACCCATGAAACCAGGTGGGTTTGACTGAAAATAGAGGACCCCATTCCATCCACCATCAGTATCCAGACTATCCATCACAAAATTGCCATTTGGGGTAAGCCCCTGATTCTCAGGCACATTACTGGCAGACCATTTCCAAGTGGTTTTGTTTTAAAACATCACCCACACCACAAACCAGGGGAATACGAGATAACCCAGCAATATATCTGGCTAAATTCCATTTATATAGGTATTATTTCTGGCAATAGCTATTCCAATCTGGCTAAATTCCAATATAAATTGGTGGTGATAAGCCTAAATCACCAACCTGAAAATAGCTATTGAAATAGGGGAATCATGCCCTGAATCTAGCAAAAACCGTGTGACGTCACAGGTCAAAAATAAGTCATCCAGATATATGTGCAGTGCTTCATTAACCATCATTACCCTCTGGTAATTTAACATAACGAACTGGAAAATCACCATTGAAATAGTGAATTTTCGCATGAACAAATGGTGATGTTCCAGTTCGTTATGTGAACGTTTACCAGAGGGTAACCATCATTAACCATCATTAATCATCATTAACCATCATTAACCATCATTAACCATCATTAACCATCATTAACCATCATTAACCATCATTAACCACTCAGATATATGGTTCATTAACCATCATTAACCACTGTCGAATTTTGATGATCCCATTGGATACGCGCCTCAAAGGAAGTCAACTGAGTCTCCAGGAGGGGCTGCAGGGGTTGAGAAGCACCCAGACCTGTGCGTTGCGTTTTCTGGTCTAGAAACGAGCCACCACATGTTGGGCTTTAAGTGTTTAACAGTGTTTAACCATCAAAAAAAGTTGATTGGACAGATGGGAATATAGTGTGATACTATTTCTATGTGTCTGAAAATGGGGGCATACCCATCAAATGGCAATGATAAGTCATCAAACGCGGCACTTCGTCGTAGGTGATGCAATGAGAAAAGGGAACAATCAATACGCAGAGTTCGATGGGCGATGAGTCCTATGTGCCTATGTGTACCCTCTGGTAAACTAACATAACTATGGAAAATCACCATTTTCAATGGGTAAATCCAGTATAAATCACCATTTTCAATAGCAAACTGTTAAATTACCAGAGGGTAACTCATGCCTCACCCATCTCAACCCAACTCAGACGGCCTTCTTTCTGCAAAATCTCCAGGGTCTCAGGCGCCTCTTCACCCAAGACCTTCAGCAATAGCACCTGCAGCCCATCGGAGCCAATGGTCATCCATAGAGAAATTTATACGGAATATATGGGATATATGGGATATATGGCATATATATATATATATTCATATAAGTACCATCTGGTTATGACTAACATTGCCATGGTTTTTCGATGGCCCATAAAAATTTTCATGGTTTACCGAACTTAAAAAATGGGTGGATCTTTCCATGGCAAACTGTTAAATAACCAGAGGGTAAGTAATATAAGTTATACAAGTACCGGATACTTGTGGGGTAGACCCACTGATACTTGGATATTGGCCGATACAGCGAAAAAAGAATGCAGACATTTTCAAGTTTTGTGAGTGTCCTAAGGATCTGCTGTGTTGAAGTTTTCTTTCAAGTTCTACAAATTGCTGCCATCTGAACGTGCTAAAAAATGCACTTCATTCAGTTTTCTGTGAATACCATCTGGTTATTTAACATAGCCATGGAAAATGGCCCATTTATAGATGGTTTACGGTTTGCCGAACTTAAAAATGGGGATTTTCCATGGTAAACTGTTAGTCATAACCGGAGGGTAACATTCATTATTATCATTTATCCCATTAGTCACCATTAATCAGCATCATTAACCATCATTAATCACCATTAAATCACCATTAAATCACCATTAAATCATCCCCGAATTTTCTCACGCCGCGCCGACGCCCGCTTTCTCCCAGCGCTGATCTGAGATCTCCATAGCCAGTGCGGATCTTTTTTTTCGGGACGGCCGTAGCTTCCCTCTGGTAAACTGTCCCATAACTTTGGGAAATCACCAATTTTAGTGGTTAATGATAGTTAATGATGGTTAATGATGGTTAATGATGGTTAATGATGGTTAATGATGGTTAATGATGGTTAATGATGGTTAATGATGGTTACCCTCTGGTAAACGTTTACAAAAAACTATGGGAAATCACCAATTTTCATGGGAAAACTCACTATTTCAATGACCATTTTCAATAGCGAACTGTTAAATTACCAGAGGGTAAATGAGCAAATCTGATTCACCAGCACGGCCGTAGTTCCTCTCCCATGTTGCAAGTGGATCACAAGCTTTGGTCAGTATACGCCTATAGCCACAAAGCGCGGATATGATGAGAGATGAAGCAACCATGTAACGTCCCCGCAGACATGTCAATTCGGGAATCGATATCCTCCAAAATATGTGTGTACATATATATATA
>Ga0126342_10014593_pt1 | contig 13856 bp, 11 predicted proteins | sample Cyp1metagenome_FD_92528 | JGI IMG/M metagenome (GOLD analysis project Ga0126342, IMG submission 92528) | Coral microbial communities from Lord Howe Island, Old Settlement Bay, Australia - Cyphastrea 1 metagenome | ecosystem: Host-associated > Invertebrates > Cnidaria > Coral ...
GATAGATTTGATAGATTTGATAGATTTGATAGATTTGATAGATTAGATAGATTAGATAGATTAGATAGATAGATAGATAGATAGATAGATAGATAGATAAGATTAGATAAGATAAGATAAGATAAGATAAGATTAGATAGATAGATTAGATTAGATTAGATTAGATTAGGTTAGATTAGATTAGATTAGACTAGATAGATAGATAGATAGATAGATAGATTAATTAGGATAGGTAGATTAGGATAGGTAGATTAGGATAGGTAGCTTAGATAGATTAGATAGATTAGATAGATTAGATAGATTTGATAGATTAGATAGATTAGAATAGATAGATTAGAATAGATAGATTAGAAGAGATTGATTAGAATAGATAGATTAGAATAGATAGATTGGAATAGATAGATTAGATAGATTAGGATAGATAGATTAGAATAGATAGATTAGAATAGATAGATTAGAATAGATAGAATAGAATAGATAGATTAGGATAGATAGATTAGGATAGATAGATTAGAATAGATAGATTAGAATAGATTGATTAGAATAGATAGATTAGAATAGATAGATTAGAATAGATAGATTAGATAGATTAGGATAGATAGATTAGAATAGATAGATTAGAATAGATAGATTAGAATAGATAGATTAGAATAGATAGATTAGGATAGATAGATTAGGATAGATAGATTAGAATAGATAGATTAGAATAGATAGATTAGAATAGATAGATTAGAATAGATAGATTAGAATAGATAGATTAGGATAGATAGATTAGAATAGATTAGAATAGATAGATAGGTAGATAGATAGATAGATGGATACATGGATAGATGGATATATGGATAGATGGATAGATGGATAGATGAATAGGTGGATACATGGATACATGGATAGATGGATAGATGGATAGATGGGTAGATGGGTAGATAGATAGATAGATAGATAAATAGATAGATAGATAGATAGATAGGTAGGTAGGTAGATAGATAGATATATAGATGGATGGATGGATAGATAGATGGATAGATGAATAGGTGGATACATGGATACATGGATAGATGGATAGATGGGTAGATGGGTAGATAGATAGATAGATAGATAAATAGATAGATAGATAGATAGGTAGGTAGGTAGATAGATAGATATATAGATGGATGGATGGATAGATAGATGGATAGATGGATAGATGGATAGATAGATAGATAGATTAGATAATTAAAAACATTTCTATAAGAGCACAATCAAAAATACTTTTGACATATTTTCAAAAAGGAATCAACAGTAATTAATTAAATTGATAATATTAGAATCTGACATTATGATGTCTCCTACCCATACGCATTATTGCATTGATGTCACCATCCCAATCGTTTTGTGTAAATACTTAATTCAAAATAATAACAATCATATTAGACATATTAATCATGAAAATCGAATAATGCTTAAAACAATAACCACTATAACAGTAACGATAATAATGGCAAAACGATAATATGAATATGAATATGTATATAGTGTGCGTATATATATACATTATTATACATCATCAAAGGAAGTTGGGAAGCAATCTTCCGAGTTACGGATGACTTTTACCTGAAGAAGGGTGGTGTGAGACTTTACATCTGATTACTTTTACCTGATGAAGGGTGGTGTGAGACTTTATATCTGATGACTTTTACCTGATGAAGGGTGGTGTGAGACTTGAAATCTGATGACTTTTACCTGATGAAGGGTGGTGTGAGACTTTACATCTGATGACTTTTACCTGATGAAGGGCGGTGTGAGACTTTACATCTGATGACTTTTACCTGATGAAGGGCAGTGTGCGACTTTACATCCTGCACGGACCTAGGGAAGTGGTCACCTAGGGAAGTGATGACGAAGGGAAGTGGAGACCTGGGAAGCTGACTGCATGATTACTGTCATGTTTTGTTGCCATGTTCTGCAACGCGGGGATGCGAATGGCATTGTAAGGGCTGCATGGATGTGTACGTGGCGCTGCAACACGCATTGTAATGGCTGCATTCATGTTGCATGGGGTGTGTTTTGGGGAGGAAGCCGGAGCACGAAACCTTGTGTTTTTCCGTGCAAAGTGGCTGCAGGCAGCGATGAAGGGTACCTCCTGTGTGCCGCGGTTATGGTTTGGATCGTTTCAACGCGTAATCAGTTCTCCCTTGGTGTTCTGCAACGCGGGGATGCGAATCGCATTGTAATGGCTGCATGAATGTGTGCGTGGTGCTGTAAAACGCAGGTCCTGTTCTTGGACAGCAGCGCAACGGTTTGGAAAAAAAAACGCAGGCACGGGCCTCGCTCGAGCACGGCGCATGCAAGTTCTATAGATGAGAAAGGTCTTATAGTATAACCCTAAGGCAACTTCCGCCCCACCTCGTGCGGGTACTACTGGTATATATAATTATATATATATAATTATATATGTAATATTATCCGAATAGCATTATATATATATAATAACATATATGATGTTAATGATCAAATAATATATGTTATCATATATGATCTCTCAATTTTTCATATGTATAATATAAATATATATATATATATAAATAGTGTATGTATATATATATATAGTTTCTCCCAAATCCAACCCCCAAGCTCCACTCGGCTGAAGTTGATCCGCCAGCAGTGTCCCACGAAGGGTTCGGCCGCTTTCACCGGCGCATCGCCCAGGCTTTCGCTGTGCCTGGAGATGGCCAACGACCCAAAGAAAGGCCTTTAAGGTGGGGGTGGTCCCCACAAGACGTAGGGGCATATAGTTTGACATAAGTTTGACATAATGACATAAGCCACTAAGCCATATTATACTAAAATATATATATATATTAAATATGGGGCCACATATATCAAATATAGGGGAAGATTCCTGGTTACTCTAATGAAATCAGAATTCTGTCAACAACATCAAATATAATCAAATGGTTTGTGAGGTCGTGATAATTCCGCCAGACAAAAAGATGTAGGTGTACGTAACAGTATGAGCTACATCCACTGGTTAATTGTTCCCTCTTAAGAAAGTAACATGACATTGAATATTTGGCAGGTACAGTATACCGTATACCCCATTTTCAAACAGACCTGTGTGGTGGGTTTCCGAAAATTAAGGGCCACCGAAGTCCCAAAGTATGGTCATCGCAGCACCAGGGGTATCCGAGTTGGCACATGCGTCTCTTGAGATGCAAGGTCCATGGACGTCAATGGTATAAAGTCACAACATAATTGGTAGTTGAGCAACCTCCTGAACAACCCGGGCAACTAACTAGTCAATTTTGAATATCATATCAAAGAAGGAGAATGTTGTCTAGGTGCGGGTCTTGCACTCCACCCCTTTGCTATGAAGGTTCCTTTCGAACAAATCATGATGAATAATAACAGCTTCAATTCTGCTGATACATGGCAGTGTGTCAAAACCTTGTACCCCTGGTGAACATCAAAATAGCTGGTAAATGGATGTTCATCCCCGTAAAAATGGTATTAATAGGTTTTGATCCATACCCACATAAAGGTTTGTCTGAAAATGGGTGTCCCAACATCTGATGGTCCATCATCAAATCCTCATCAAATCCCGGCCATGCACTGCGGGCCGCTTAAAAATGGCATAGGGAGCCGAGAAACGCCAAAGCAATTTCAACGCACCATTGCGACGGAGAGGTTGGGTTGCCAATCTGGCCTTGCAAGAGGGATATAACCCTTCTCAATGGGGGGATGACCACAGCACAGTGACCATGGTACATATGGCCAATATTCGCTAATATGCGCCAATTATGTGATTTGTGTGATGTTTTTTTTTCATTTTGATTCCGGGTTCTGAACACCGTTTTCCCATGTTTTCCCACACTTGTAAATTCCGTTTGATTGAGGTGATGGCCCAGTTGTAAGCGGCAATGGGCCCAATGTGCTGGTAGGTTTGATGCATGGAGGTACAGCAGTGCGGATCAACTGAAGAAAGTTGTCCAACTGCACTGTATCCAATGCTGCCAACATCCAGCTTTGCAATGAAGTCAAGTATATAACCATGGCCGTGTGTTCATTATCCAGGGATATCCAGGGAGCTTTTGGCACTAGGACTCTAGGATCTAGAATCATCTACTCAACCTCAGGCAGTACCCTATTGAATCTTATTGAATCTTATTGGATTTTAGGAATGACATCCCCTGCCCACTGACCCTCTGCAGTGCCTTTCGTAACTTTCACCGCGGTTTGTTGTTTCCGCACGTCCCAGTAAGACTTCTCGCCTACTGGCGTCCATGGTCTCTTTGGGCATGGGCTTCTCATTCATTTGGAGGTTTCCATCAATGGGGGGTACCCCAATAGCTGAATGGTTTGTAGGATGATTTGGGGTACCCCCCATTTTAGCAAACCTCCAGTTCAGAAGCTGAAGATGTCAAGAAGTTTGGGAAAAGGGGGGGCGAATCCCAGCATGACACTTTTAGGTTGGGCGAACAAGTGCAAGTAGGTCATCAATAGAATTCAATAGACGTCCACAAGCTTAGTGGCACCTGGAAAATCAGACTTTCCAGGAAGCGAGCATCTCCCTACAACATTTGCGCAATCCGAAAATTGGATGGCGCTATTGGTTATTGTCCACCAGCAAAAACATCCCGGTGGGGGGGATATTCGTGCTCACGAAATGAGCGCTTTGTTTAAAAAGTCACCATTTCACCACAGCACCAACTATTTTTGTCAATGACTTGATTTTGGGATTCCATTTTCGGGTGTTTTTTTGGGTGTCGCCTGTGAATTCACAGGTATTTTGCCAAAATTTTTATGATGGATAAAAATTGACACCTTCGTCTGCCAACTTCTTTTTGCCTCTCAGATGTTGCATGGAAGTGTTCAGAGCTTCGCATCAAGAGCGTGTTAGATTTTACATGAAAGTCTTCACAGCGTAGAATCAAGAGAGTGTCAGATGTTGCGCAAGCTCATAGAACGTTATTAGCCCCACCCCATCTCGCCATGCCCCGTGCGCGGACCTTAGAGATATCAAAAAACAAAAACGCTAGCGCGGTTTTCCCTCAGCTGGCAAAACATGAAGTCATTCAAGATTTCATCACAGTGGGATGTGGTTTTTCATGTTTTTTAATTTACAAAAAATGCACGTTCACATCAATCAGGAGGGTTGGGAACAACACTGAACAAGACTAGGAAGATGTTACCAACTGGCTTCATCATGGTTCATCAGCAATTTTATACACCAAAAATACTGATTGTTGGATCTTGTTGGTTTCAACCCAGAGAAGTAGTGATTTTTCGAGATCATCATAATACCAAGTAAGGTTGATTCAAACAAGAAATGGTTTTAAGGCACCCGCAATTCCAATTTAATTTCCAAAAAAGAGTTGGTTATATAAATATATATATATAATATCACAATTATATATATAATGTAATATGTACATATATGGTTGATTGGCGTTATATCATGTGTATATATATCATGTGTATATATATCCGGAGTTCTGATGGTTTTAATCAGTTTCAATCATTTTAAAATCCCAAAAAAGGTGGATGAAATGCCAACTTTGGATCACTTCGGAAAGGGCATCCCTTCCAAAGCCATCACCGTTCCAGGACGGACCTTCTTTGGCCACGCGGCCACTGACTTCGCCGCCACCATCCATGTAGGGACGAGTCAGCAACAAATTCCAGACCTCAAAAGATCCATAAAATGACGAGTTTCCCCAGCAAAAATGGTGCAAAATATGGATGGACCCATATTTTGACCCAAGAAAGATGAAAAACTCTTTGAACCGATCATGGAAGTGGAATCCCCATAAATACCCCATGTCCAACGGGGAAAAAAAACACTTGAAAGGGGCAAGGTTCCAATGGTTGGCCGAAGAGCTAGCAGTGAAAACCACAAAGAAGACTCACCTTTCTGAACCTTTCTGCGTCTAGATTCAACATGATTCAACTAGCTTTCCTCTGGTAATCTACTAACCCTGGCAACTGGAAAATCCCCAATGTTTCATGGGAAGGCCTCGATACTTACATAGATACTTTTCTCGGGACATGTTTGCTAAACTGCTAAACATCAAATCTGCGGACCTGCGGACATCAAACCTCTGCGCCGCTTGTCTCATCCTCTCAGCCTCTGTGATTTCACAAATTTGGCGCCACATGGCAACGGGTCAATTAACCCGCCACATGGTTCATTCGTGAAGCGAATGTCTTTCAAATAAACCAAACTGGGTGATCACCAGGTCCTACCATATGATTGGATCAATCGCGATGGTGAACATAATTGATGTGGAGATTCTGATGGATTGCTTACTCAACAGCTCCCACATATCATATTTCTTTTTTGGAAGAGAAAGAAAATTGCACAACGTAGGGCGACGTTCGTGAAACCCTACCAATAAATGGGCTCAACGACTACAGTACCTAGCTACCTCCACTGCATTTCCGAACCGTCTGGTGATCCATGCCCATGGTGACCCATGGTGGCATCAACGGTGCCAGATCAGAGGCCCCCAACGATGACTCAAACGACCGGGTCGCCGTTTCAACGGCCGGCCATCTTCACAGCACCGTCCCGGAACCGGTGCAGACTTGGATGGCACTGTTTTTGATCAAGAATAGTTCTGTGTGTATGTGTGTGTGCATCTATATGATTATTATTGTTGTTATTATTACCATTTTTTGTTGTTATTGTTATTGTTATTGTTATTGTTATTGTTATTGTTATTGTTATTGTTATTGTAGTAGTAGTAGTAGTCGTAGTAGTAGTAGTAGTAGTAGCAGTAGTAGTAGTTGTTGTTGTAGTTGTTGTAGTTGTTGTAGTTGTAGTTGTAGTTGTAGTTGCTGTTGCTGTTGCTGTTGCTGTTTCTGTTGTTGTTGGTGGTGTTGTTGTTGTTGCTGTTGTTGTTGTTGTTGTTGTTTTTAATTATGTGTTTGTTTTTGTTTGGGGTTTTGTTTTTGTTTGGGGTTTTGTTTTTTGTTGTTTTTGTTATTGTTGTTGTTGTTATTATTATTACTATTATTATTATATATTATTATCAGTTATTATTATTATATATTATTATCAGTTATTATTATATACTGTGTGCATTATGTATAACCATTGTTCATATCATGTTGCATATATATATATTTATATATACATCGTATTTATAAATCAAGTTGCCCAGCCCATCCAAATCTGACCTTTGGCACGCAATGCAGTCACATCCACTTTGCCCACAGCATGGCCAAAAATCTACAACTTTTTTTGGTGTGGGAATCACAGCGTTCCAAAACCGATAAGGTGAGTTGCTGCAGAGGAAAACACTCATAGATACTCATAGCCGGATATTCAATTCATGTTCTGATACCTTCAACCAGCAGTGCCAACAGGTTACATTGTTACATCGTTTTACCACATGTTACAACATGTTGCAACACACACCGACAGCTTTAGTGGACCAGGGCAGGTAAGGTCTGAGCCAACAACAGCAGGGCCAAGGCCATGGGCATCATCTGCTTCTCGGTCCTTGGTGCTTGAGCCCGGTGGCTAAAGGTTGTTCATTGGGGATCATCATCCCGTTTTTATGCGTGAAAGAACCAGTTGAAACCACTAACCAGTAGCAAAACCACGTAAAAACATCATAATCCTATTATTCTAAGCAGCAGCTTTTTCAGGGTGAACTGAGATTGTAAGAAATGATTTCTTGGTAGAAGTGCGCTGCTACAATTTCAGTAGTGAACTGGCTGATCGTTCAACTCTTAGGGATAGGAAGATCCAAAAACCAGTGGGGTTGATTGGCAAAAGATGGCAAAAGCCAATCAACCAACAGCCAATCTAAATGTTGGTTGTTGGGTTGATTCAAAAAGTATTCAAAACCAACATTTATACTTGTTGAATCTTGTTGACAGGATTTGATAGGCATTCCGATCGTATAATATCGTATAATCATCTCCAATAAGCCAGTACAAGCCAGGTAGTGAAACCCTCTATAACTATGCATTCATCGGGACATATGTTGTGCCAAGGTGTGTGGAGTCACCGGCCCCAACCATGGGAGGTACCCCAATAGCCGGATGGTTTATTTCATGGAAAATCCCATCTATAAATGGATGATTTGGCGGTACCCCCATTTTAGGAAACCCACATCTGAAACTCATTGATCTCATGAAACTTGCGAAACTTTCAACTCACTGAAGTGGGGGCAGCTCAGGGGAAGAAAATCCGAGGAAGTTCAGGAGAAAAAAATCCGACCGCGCAGTGTACAAGTTCGCGGGGCCCAAGGCTCTTAGCCATGTGCTGCTGGATGGGCTCAATCAGCTCCTTGTACCAACTTATATAATGGGATATTGGGTGTTATTGGGGATGTGATGACAACAACCAGCCTATGATGATATAGTGATACTGTGATACTGGGATTCTACGTATGTATGTATGTATGTATGTATGTATGTATATATATAATATGCATATGATGGGCATATATAGGGGGATAGGGATATAATACGTATGATATAATGGAGTATAGAACCTTCTATCTTCACATGGGTGTGTTTGGGTGCACCCTAAACACCCGTGGTTTAGAACCTCATTTTATCACAAGATATCCTAAGAATCAAGACAATTATCAGTGCTCACACCATGTTTGGACTATCCCATACTATGGCCAGTGCCCCACATGTAAGCAGGGTTAAAAAAACGTTCTGTATGTGCAGGGACCTGTATATCTACGCACCATCCAGCAAACATACTCCCATGATCTCTCATGTCATCGGGAAACGGAAGTGTTCTGCATTCAGCTGTTATTTCTGAACAGTGTCCACCCTCATCTGCAATCCCTACGGCCTACAAGAACCTCTTAGATCAACTCCAAACTGCTCAGTATACACTGGATATATTCTAGATTCTATATGTTTGTATGCGTATATACTGTATATATCGTATTGTATATGTACATATAATGACACATATAGAATGATCCGGGAAATCACGGCCTGTTGGTATCTTCAACCCATCCCCACCATAGCCCAGGGGTTAAAAAAATCACAACCCCTTGGAGCGGCAATTACCACGAATCTCCTGCGGCATGGCGCGCCATCCGCGACCATCAGGATTCCAGCTAGGCTCTGGGCCCTTGCATTTGCCTCATTGTCCTCACGTATGGAGAGTCCAATGATTTCACTGCTTCAACTTCAGAGAAGACTATGTTAACTTCCTTCAATCACGATTCCATCAAGATTGGAGGGAGAAAATGAGTGAAACATAGTGAAACCAATGGTCTAGAAAAATCACTTAAACTCGTCTCAAGAACTTAGGACAAAAAGGGCTCGTCGATGCAACAATTGGGTAACTGTCTCTTTCAGAGGGTACCCCGGTACCAAATCCATCCAAATCCCGTAGTTTGGAAACCTCGCTTTCCGTATCAAAATATACAGCATTAACTGGGGGGTGAATCCCCCCATTTTCAGCACATGAACAGCTGGCAAAACCTCCGGAAAAAATCAGGTGAAATGGGACTCCTTCCCGCCTCTGGAAAGGAGAACATGTTTTTTGGATGAATCTGAATGATGGCTGAAAATTCACGAAGAAACTGGATCACATAATCTCAACCCAAGATTCATAAACCCTAGGCTGTTGATCCTTGGTGGGATCCCATTTTAGTTGCAAATGAAATCACTTTTTGGAGATTATCCCCTTCAACAATCTTAAACATGGCAAAACTGTGGGTGGATGATGCTCCCTTTGGGATCCCATGAACCAAGCCATCTTCGAGAAAGCCAGGCGTCCGTAGTAGCCGGTGGTCAGCCAAATGGAGCTGCAGAAAGCCAGGAAGAAAGATCCAAACCAATTCAGAAGCAAAGAACTGGGTGAGAAACTGAACGCCCCATAGAAGTCCAGAAGTCCTGGGGGAAGTTTCTTTGATGTTGCAGGATGGCAGATGTTTTGGGTTCTATCATGTTCTATCCACATTGTGTACCCTTTATCGTTGGCATAATTCCTGTTATTCACCAGTACTAGATACCATTGGCATTCTTGACCCTTCTCTTGCGCAAAAATATCAGGGTGAATTTTGGTGGACTTGATTTTTTGTCTTTGGCTTCGAAGGTGACCAAACATGTGCAGCAATTGCCACCCGCTTCGTGGATCAGTGACTCCCCACCCAGCAACCACCAGGTCTTTGGGGTCTTTGATCTGCCACCATCCACACCCCGGCAAGGGCTGCAAGTTCACCAAGTTTCCCTTGGAGATGCGCACCATGCGATTTCCCAGCGAAGTGGAGACCTGCGTCCTCTTGGCCGCCTGGATCTTGCTGCTCTCCTCCACGCGCGCGTGCGCTTTGCTGGCCGTCATGAAGGCCAGGGTGAACATCAAGGCTGCGCCAGCATAGCCCAGTCCAGGCTTCTCGGACACAGCGGGTTTGAGCAATGAGACATGGACTTCACTCTGAGAGCTGCTCAGTCTTGAGAACATACTCTGCCATGAACGTATGCAGTAGCTTTTCCCGTGGGATTGGCAAAGACATGCAAAGGCCAAGTTGAACTAACATATAGATCATGTGAATTATGATCGATTCAAAATGGGATGAAAGGATATCACAGGACTGTTCGTGTCCCAAAACATGGAAGAGTTCATAGTGTTTCTTGCATCAGCTGATCATCAGCGAATCTAGTCATGCTGTGACAAGACACGGACTTGAAGGATGTCAGGAGCAATGGCAGGTTCAACACCTGAAGAAAGAGAATGCCCGCTGCTCGCTCGCTGAGCTCGCTCATGGCAGTCTGGAAGATCTGAGAAGATTTGGAATATCTTCCGAGGAGCATGTCACTTTGGATGAGACCTTGTGGGTCACCTATCACTTGATATATCAAGTGGTCTCTCTTGAGATTCTCTTGATCAAAAACTATGTTGTAAGATGTTGTTGGCCAGTTCGTGAACAAACCATCACCAACTGATACTAATTCACTCCTCCAGATCAAATGGTCTTAAAGGTGTTTCCCTGATTCCTTCAAGTTGCTGAGAATCTGAGCCAAGCATAGAATTGAACACAGCAAGCCGTCTCCCCTGGATTCCTCTGAAACTGACCAGACCCTGATGGACCTCTTGTTGGAACCACGTACTCGAAAAGATATTGATCAACTATGGGACCGTCATCCGAAGAAAGGAGTAAACATCGAGAACTGGTTGGCTTTGCCTGAAAATCGGATATGCCGTATTTCGATATATTTCAATATAATTGATTCATCATAATTTTCCCATGACAATGGAGAAAAGCTATTTGGACGGCATCTCGCATATTCAAACAACGCCAATTTGGAATCACCACTTTTGGACCTTTGGAATCTATTGGTTATCATCCTTGAAGACAACACTGAGAATCTGGCAGTGTTCAGAGCATTGATCTCCAACTCCTCAAAGACTTCCCATGAAATCTGATCGAACCTGGAAAATAGGAACATCATGGAACCTTCTTTCCATCTATTTCCAGATCACTGTAAATGTCCTTCCCACAAGAAAAGGAGATTCTCCGTTGCTAAGTTGGATTACGAGAGGTACCGGATTTTCTGGGATATCTACATGTAAGCGTCAACTAAGAAATGAAAACTTGTTGAGTTGCAACTTTCATCAACTTTCCATAATGCCAAAGTGTCATCGAAACATGTTCAAACAACTTCCGTCCGTCACATCCTGTCCTGGACCTTTCCGAAGGTCCAGGTTTCTGCGGTCCTTGTAGCCATGGCAACAGCCAGCAGGGTCCAAAAAGACTTCGAAGTCCGAATCTGTGTGGAAGATGGGCGAATTCCTCTCCTGGCACTGCAATGATTGCAACATACTTGATACTCTACCGGGATGCTTAAACTTAAACCTGGGATTTGTGGATTACAGTATATATATTTTTTTATTATTTATTATTTATACATATAATGGGTGAACAATAGTTTTAGGAGTTTGTTTGACAAGGTTTGGGACTTGTTCTGGATTTCTTTCTTAGCACCATTTGCCTTGTATTTGCAACAGTTTGGAACTAGAATCTGTCATTTTGCATGGTATTTAATATTTGCTACATTTTGGCATGTTCACCTTCCATTTTGCACGGTCCTTGCAATATTTTGGCATGTTCACCTTCCAATTTTGCACGGTATTTGCTACATTGGCACTTTAACCTCTCATTCTGCATTTGCTACATGTTGGTACTTCAAGCGTTCATGTGGGTTTCTTTAGGGTGTCATTTAGGGTATCTCTAGGGTTTCTTTAGTGTTTTATTTAGGGCTTCTCTAGGGTTTCATTTAGGGTTTCTTTGGGGGTTCATTTGGGGTTTCATTTAGGGTGTCTTTAAGGTTTTATTCAGGGTATCTTTAGGGTTCATTTGGGGTTTCTATAGGGTGTCATTTAGTGTATCTTTAGGGTTTCTTCAGGGTTTCATTTGGGGGTTCTTTAGGGTGTCTTTAGGGTTTGATTTAGGGTTTGATTTAGGGTTTCACTTAGGGTTTCATTTAGGGCTTTCTTTCGGGTTTGATTTAAGGTTTCATTTAGGGCTTCTGTAGGGAGTCATTTAGAATATCTTTAGGTTTCATTTAGGGGGCTTAATTGGGGTGTCATTTAGAATATCTTTAGGGTTTCATTTAGTGTTTCTGTAGGGTTCCTTTGGGGTTTGTTTAGGGTGTCATTCAGGGCTTTTGTAGGCTGTCCATTAGGGTATCCTTAGGGTTTCATTTAAGGCTTCTTTAGGGCGTATTTAGGGTATCTTTAGGGTTTCACTTAGATTTTCTTCAGGGTTTAGGGTTTTATTAAGGATACAAACAGAGGAGAATAAAGTAAAGGAAAAAGAAAAGCAAAGAGACAGTAAAGAAAGGAAGCAGAGAAGCAGAGGAGCAGGAAGAAGTAGAGCAGCAAACACGCATGACTGCAGAAAAAGAAAAAGTAGATGTAGAAAGGCACAGAAACAGAAAAACCTAAATGCAGAGAAGCAGGAAAAGCAAAAGCGGAAAAACAGAAAAAAGAGAGAAGCAAGAAAAGCAGAGAAGCAGCAAAGCAGGAAAAGTACAAAAAAAACAGAAAAGCAGGAAAAGCAAAAAAGCGGAGAAGAAAAGCAGAGAAGCAGGGAAAGCAAAAAAGCGGAAAAGCAAAAAAGCAGAAGCAGGAACAGTAGAAACGCAATAATCCCAAAAAACTTGAACCTTATTTTAAAAAATCCTAAAATAAAGAGCCCTCCATAAATAATTAGCAGATGATCACAAAATGATCACGCCACAAAGTGCGAGATGACAATACAAAGGGTTACACCTGCTCAAAGAAAACATGTCAGAGGTTTATGAATCGGAGGTTTGTAATACCCCATCAACTAATTCAGCAAGCTCACACCTTGATTTTCAGTTGTGGGATGTTGTGGGGTCATGTGGACCAAATGGCACCCTCCGGGAATGGTTGTCAATCCACAAGGCTTCTGGCAAGTGACCCTACCCAAGTCAAGTGCTATCATGCCTTCCCTGCTCCTTGAACTTGGCTACGAGTTCGTTTCCAGCATCCACATCCATCATTGCAGCTATGTACAAATACCTCAGGTCACAGTCCAGTGTACACAGTGTTCAGGGCTTTGCAGAAAGGAACACCATGGTTTTGAATGGTTTTGAAGTAAGCTTTGCAAAGCCAGTACTCAAGTTCTGTGAGTGCCGAGCATGTGCTTGGGAATATAGATACCCTAATCGCTGCGACACCTCCCTCCATTCACCACTGGATGGCTGGATTCCTAACACACCCAACTTGCATCCCTATATTGTGTATATATATATGTACGATGGACCTTTATGTACTATTTGAACGTTTGCATGTCGAAAGGATTTTATTGAAATTATACCTCTTTCTGGAGAATCCCTACTAGTTAATCTATATACCAAAAAGA
>Ga0126342_10014594_pt1 | contig 13854 bp, 8 predicted proteins | sample Cyp1metagenome_FD_92528 | JGI IMG/M metagenome (GOLD analysis project Ga0126342, IMG submission 92528) | Coral microbial communities from Lord Howe Island, Old Settlement Bay, Australia - Cyphastrea 1 metagenome | ecosystem: Host-associated > Invertebrates > Cnidaria > Coral ...
AATTAATTAATTAACATGACTTCGATTTGGTTCCCTAATAATAAATACCCCCCTAATACTAAAAACTACCTGCCGTGTTTTGTATTAGGGGGGGGGTTTAGTATTAGGAGGAAGGGATTAATACATATATATAATATAATATAATATATTATAATATAATATAATATAATATAATATAAATATATATATATATATATTTGGGGGGTTACAAGGTCTCGGTTCGAGCAGGCACAGGGCCGTCACCCCAACCGCTCGACCGTAACCTAAGCGGGTTTTTAGCCATTGGCGGCCCGCGGGCGATTTGGTGATCATCGCCTTCTGATCTTGGTGCCTTCGTCGCGTTAACTGGTTCGCCCTGCGCGCATTGCATCTCGATCTGCTGTCCCAGCAGCGTTACCAAACCTGGGTACATCGGATTTGTCAACACCCTTAACCTTGTCCTAGCGCTCGGGCTTATCAATTTGCATTTTCTCAACTGGTTTTGCCCTGGAACTTGCACTTTGACCCCACCTTGGACATTTTTGTGTTTGACATTTTCCTTGAATTTGCCTTCCCGGTCGGGCTTGCACTGCATTGGCACTGCTCCCCATTCCGGACGTGGCCCTGGTTTTTGTGTATGTGCAGGTGCACTAGGTTCTTCAAGGTCTTTACTTGGTTCTTGGGCTTCGAGCTTGTGAAACCGGCATCCTTTGGCGCGGGACTATTTGGCCCTGACCTTTGTTATCATTTGGCCTTCAACGAGGAGAGCACTCAGAAGGAAGCGTGCAACAGCACGCTTTCGTTGGCATCTTCATCGATTGGGGATCAAAACATTGTCGGCAGCCCAATTAGCCTCTATTCGCAGTACCCTGGCATCACATCACAGCAAGGATCCCAAGCTCCTTCGACGCATCAGAGCCGAAATGTCGAGTCGGAATCCAGACAATGCAGGCTGGATGTGCGGCAACTGCAAGAAACTCAGGGCCAAGACCGCCTGGTTTTGCGATCTCTGCGGCTCGGCTTGGGAGGACTGCATCATCTACCCGAAGTCGAAAGCGCAGCAGTCAAGATCGTCTTCAAGGAGGTCATATTGGACCGCACCAGATCTTCAACCCTGGGGAGATCAACACGGAGAAAAAAGCCCGAGGCAGCAGCCCAAGAAAAACAGAAGCAGAGGCAAAGGCAAGGGCAAGGGACGCAACGCTCCCCAGCAGACACCACTTGCACCACCTCCTCCACCGCCGCTTTCTGGCCCGGAAGGGCAACAGCAGCCGCCATGGATGAGCATGCTTCTACCTCCTGGAGCATCAACATCTTCAACGACCACATTGTCGCCAGCAGAATTGAAACTGAGGGAGGTTTCCAACCTGCTAAAAAAGGTCAATCCGGAAACGCTCACGCCGGAGCTACAGCAGTTTGTTGTAGACGAAACCAAAGCTGCCAGCAAGAAGGATGCCAAGACCCTCTACTCAGCTGTGGGCGCTTTGACAAAGGCAAGAGAGGAGCTCGACACGGCGATCCTGGCCAAGAGCAACCTGATGGCGCAATGGAGAGCATTCCTCACCATGTCCCTGGAGCGGTTTCGCCAATACACAGACCACTTCCAGAATCAGGAGCAAGCGCATCAGGAAAACATCAAGCTGGCCAAGGAAAGACTGCGCAAGGCAAAGGAGGATTTCAGCTCCAAAGAAGAAGCAGCAACCGTGATCTCCGACGACGAGGTGGAGTCCAAAGCCACAACCACCAAAGAATCAGCTGCCCAGATTCTGAAAGGGCTGAGCCATATGACAGAGAGCCTCCAAAAGCTGTCAGAGCAAGCAGAAGAAGAGCAAGCAGAGGAAGAACGCAAAGCGAAACGTCCTCGACAGAAGGAAGGCGACCCTCAGGACGCCGCCATGCCTGCAGAAAGCTTGCCATCTATGCAGCCTTTTGGTGTGCCCGGTCACTGATGAGCTGCTTGGCCTCCCACAGCAATTGCTGCTGAAGTGGCCGGTATGCAATGGTCCCACTCGATCCTGCAAGAGCCTTACTACAAGTCGCCTTGGCAGGCCAGTGAAGAAGCCTTGCACCTGGCATTCACTCTGCAGCCGGACAGCCTTATTAGGTACTGTGAGAAACGAGAATGGGGCTTCTCTGTACCTCACAAAAGATGCAAGAAGGGACTCACAGTCTCTTTCAATCCTCTTGCACACGTCCATTTTGGACCAGAATTCAGTTCCTCATGGACTACCTGCAGAGTTCCTACTGCTGGAGTCTCACAACGAGATTGGTTGCCGAAGAGCAGTACATTCTCGCAATCCCTTTGCAATGATTGTGACGAAATTCTTTCTTCACAACAGATTTTGGCACTGTCAAGTCCAAAGCCCATGGAATGCAGACCTGACTTGACTGAAAACCCAAACCTTCCTGACCCGCCTAGTTCCTCAGAAGGATCGGAAGGAAGAGGAAGACCCAGAAGAGTTCCCATCAGACATTTTCCTGCCTGGGTAGCAACATTATGGAACATTTTGCAAGATGAAGGGGCCACCGAGCTTCTCGAAGAAGGGCCGGTGATCTACCTCAGCACCTTTTATTTGAGTCATCGAAACTGCATTCGACAAGCAGCCAGCCGACCAATACGACTGACGAGAAGATATGAGGAGTGGATCGAGGAGTTCAAGCAGGTTTGGGGCGACCTATTTGATCATGACTCTGACTTCAGCCTCTTCCTCGTTCAGCCGGAACCGCCAATCTCCATCACAAGAGGTATTGTCGGGATCGTGCTCATTGTTCAACATGAACAACCTGGAGGATCTGCAGTTTTGACAACGGCACTTTTCGATGAACTCCCAACACCACGCACGCTTGAGATCGCCCATGTCATTGACACATGGACCGATTACACTACAGTACTACATCGTGCTGAAGCCTATGAAGCCTGCACTGAAGCCCAGCGTCAAGGCCTACGACCCTGTGTTCTACGTGCAGGCCGACATGTCTTCCCTCGAGAACGACCAGTGCGGGTGACCGATGGACTTGGAATAGTCATCAACGTGCCTTTGCTTCTCAATGACGAAGAATGGAACGCTTATGTTCGGCCACGTATTGAACAATGGCCTGAGTTTGCCCAACAACCACCCCCAGATGCAGAGAATGACAATGATCATGTGGCTTTCATGGCACGCCGCCCGCGTGCACGTGACCTCATGTCTTCTGGTTCTTCTCCCTCTACTGCAAGTACAGACACAAGCACAGCCAGCGCGCCCTCACACATTGATACTGCCGCATGGCGTCGCACAGTTGTCTTTACCCTTGATGGAACAACTATCTCATGCCTTTTACCCGAGGAACCAGGGCCAGAACAACTTCATCAAATTGGCCTTGCACTTCCCGGTTCACAGGGCGAAGTTGCCACAGCCCACATCGTTTCTGAGAAACCGGAAGCTCTTGTTGCAATGGACTTGGACTGTTTGCTGGTCACCAAGGCTCATCAGACGAGACCCAACCCATTCATGCGGCTGGCCCTCCTGGACTTAGAGATCTTTGAGGAAAACGACATCCTACCTGGAGCATTCCAACGTTCCGCAAAGTGGCTGCCCCATACCACAACCAGGCTATCACTGTTTCGCATCTTATGCCTCGAGAACATCTTTATGCTCCATGCAGACAAGACCAGTCTCTGGATTAACAATATCCTCATCGACTCAGCTGCAAATGACGCACTCACCATCGAAGATGGTGACTACATTAAGATCTTCATCGGCAACGAGGAGTACCGTTTCCAATGCACTGAGGACCATGACACCATGGCGCTCCTGCAGACAGCCATCACAAAGGCAATCTCAGCGATGCAGGACCATGGACATCAAGCAGTCAGCTATGCTGAACGCAAGACGCATACTCCCACCTCAGTCTGCCAAACGGATGATCGACCTGAAACAGTCTCCCTCAGCTTCACAGAAGAATTTTTGAGAGCTGTTGATGCATTGCGTACTGCGACAGACGCTATGCCGGAGTTCCCAGAAGATGACCCAGGCGACATCACAGCCTACGATCCGTGGGTGCAACGATTGCATGAGGCTTGGACTCGCTCCGCCACCATCGGGCCAGGAGGCATGGAACGCCTGGGCAGAGTGGAAACCTGGTTCACCGACCATGCGAATTTTCAAAGATGTCACCATACGAGAATCGCAGTTCTTGGACCAGACGCCCACCGCTGGGAAGAACAATTGCGTCACTTATGGCGTCAATATCTTCTCCTTGGAGCGCCACTTGAATTTCACATGGTCGAACCCACACCAGAGGACGCGTCAGGACAAATCATTGGCCAGCTGTTACTTGTCCAGCGACCTCATGTCTATCAACGCTCAGTTGTCATTTCAACTTACGACAACGAGTACGATCAGGTTGTTATGGGCACTCGCGTCGACCTCCACTCTGTTTGCACTATGATGCAGGCCCATGAAGATTGTCCTCCAGAAAACCCCGAGAACAGGTGCACTCTCTGGTCCGGACTGCGGCCCATGGAACCACTTGAACGAGTTTACGCCCGGCACGGTAGTCTTTTCAAGTTGGTCATCCAGCGTGCCTTACACGCCAATGTGGCTGCTGAATCTAGCACCAACTTGCGCGAAAGAATGAGAGCAATTGATGCTAGAGTGATCTCTGGCCACATGATCTCTGGCCACACACCACTTTGGCTCCAAGCACTACACCGTGTCTTTCAAGATCTAGCCGAAACAGAGCGCACTGACGAAGGTCCTGTCGCATATGTTGCCACCTGGTATCTCCATGCTTCTTATGCTCCGCGTTGTGAACCAGGACGCACTGTGCGCTTGCGTGATGATCCCTTGAATTGGCAACGCACTCTCAGTGAAGCTTGGGGCGATCGGTATGACTCCAGTAGACCAGCTGACCTTTTCTGGATCTCACCAGCCCCACCGTCCTCTTTGACAGATCATGTTTTGGGCCACATCTTGATTGTCCAAGCGCTGCCTGCACACTCAGTTGCAACACTGTTGACTGCCAGAGTACGTGACCAAGAAGGGCAAACCCTGCGTAGGGTAGCAGCATGTATCCCACAGGCCTCCTCCGCTGAGGACATCGTAGCGGCATTTCCCATTCCAGGTCCGTTGTTGAGATACCCCAGAAGAGTTGGACGTGGCCAAACCTTCTTTGATCCCAACACTCCAACGCAGGTTGCCTCTGGAGAAGGCCTTGTGATCGACATCATGGACACAACGCTCACGCCCCAATCGGCAACCAACACAGAAGGCATCAACCTTCTTCAAACACATGCGCAACGCACTCGACAGACAATTTACAGCTCTCCGCAAGACAAACATGCACTGGAAGAGCGAAGGTGCCTAACAGTTGGGCAGGTGGCTCATACCCAACGACCTTCCTCGCAGGATGCAAAACAGATCATTTGTCTTGAGGAGACCATCCCTGTCTTCCCGAAGATTCAGGTAGACTTCAAGTCAGTCCAACAGATCCTAGAGGCCATCCACGCGGCAGCCAATGAGTTCCTGCAGGCCTGGCCCAATGAACTGGAGCTACCACAGGTCACTCATGAAGCACTCTCTGGACTCATTTCGACTCCACATGAGGTTCCCCTCGCCCTTCATTTCTACACAGATGGATCGAAAATTCCTGAAGGAGCTGTAGGTGCAGGCATTGTTTTACTCACTGAGTCTCAGCAGGGTCTGTCATATGGAGGAGCCCTCTGCAAAGTGATCACACCAGAAGGACATGCAGGAGCAGGTGAAAATGGCGCAGTCATTTGGGCTCTTCTTTGGGCGCTTCAACTTAGCAACCATTTGTGGACGCAATATGGAGCCGCGGACATTCATTTCTACTTTCATTTCGATGCGTTGAATGCCGGCTACTTGGCGGGCGGCTACTATCGCACAAAACAATTTCCACACCATCGCACCTTGATGCGCAGTCTTGCCCACATTCTTCAGGGCAGGCACGGCCTTTCCAGAATGCACTGGAGACACGTCAAGGCACATGCAGGCAACCCATGGAACGAGCTCGCCGATACGATCGCCAAGTTTGCCTCGCAGCACCCTGATCAAGTTCCACTATAGTGAACTTTGGCATGCTTGGCTACAAGATCCTGCGCAGCTGCTTGCTGTCCAATGGGCTTGGTACCTGGAACAAATGCAAGCAGAGTGCCCGCATGTTCCCCAACTACGAAATGGCTTTCTTGAGTGCAATCTCACACAAGTACCCCAAGCTCCGCCAGAAGACCCTGCGCTCCAGACTTCGGATGCCCACCATGATTCCACGCTGGAGCTGATTCAGATTGACATCACGATTGCTACAGCCAACGTCCTGACGCTTCGCACTGAAGATTGTCCACAACAGGGCACCAGCATTTCGCGACAATTTGTCATCATGCAGCAATTCCATGATGCAGGTTGCATTTTCATCGGCATCCAAGAGACGAGGCACAAGCATCTTGTCGGAACAAACAATCCATGGTATCACGTCCTGGGCCACCCAGCGACGCCTCAAGGACAAGATGGAATACAACTTTGGATTTCATCCTGTATTCCTCTCAGTACCACCAACGCCCTCATCCGACGAGAGCACATCTGCATTGTTTATTCCAGCTCCACCACACTCATTGCCAAGGTCAACATTGGTTCCTGGAAATGTGTTGTTGTCACCAGCAGGGCGCCTCATTCAGGTCGACCACGACATGAAGCATTGTCCCATTGGAGCACTATCACTACGGCGCTACATCGCAAAGCGTCCGGATGGCCCATTTTCTTCTGTCGAGACGCCAATGCGCATGTTGGAGAGTGCCCCACTACAGCAATCGGTGACCTTGCCCCAGCCCATGAGAATCAGGCGGGCGAATTATTCCATCACTGGCTGATGACTCACAACTTGAAGTTGCCAGCCACTTTTGCGGAGTCACACTCTGGACTTGCTCATCATTCTTACTATTCACCTGATGGTAAGCATGGGACCAGGATCGACTATGTAGCAGTGCCACAGGAGACTCAGTACGACAAGCTGAACTCTTGGATTGCGGAAGACATTGATCTCAGTGTGCTCCGGACTGATCATCACGCTGTTCTATGTCACTGTTCTTTTGCCGTGCTTGCACCACCACAAAGACGCATGAGGAAGAAACCCGCATGGGATTCCCAACATCTTAGCCAACAGCTTTTGCAGGAAGATGCTTTGTACACACTGCATTCTGCTGTACCCTCAATACCTTGGTATGTGGATCCTCATGTCGCGGCTTCCCAACTTGCCCACTACACCACAGTAGCTTTGCAACAAGCTGCACGCCCTCGGAAGACCTGGAGGAGGAAGAGCCACATCTCCGACAACACCTGGATGCTTGTTGAACACAAGAAGTTTCACTTCAAGCATCTCAGGCAACTGACCCGCACCTGGCGGGTTACTACACTGCAAGCCTGCTTCCTTTCATGGAGAAACACAACATCGACAGGCACAAGTGTAACTTCGACAATTTGCCAAGATCTACAACGTGATCTACCCCGCTGGAAACAACTGCATGACATTGCCGTTGCCCAAACGACCAGGCAGTATCGCCAGGCAGCACAGCAAGCCAAGCAAGCGATACAAGAGGAAGATATGGCCTACTACCAGAATTTGGCCTGTCAGGCGAAACACACCTATTCGGTTGAAGGCCTAACAGGCGTCTGGAAGCACTTCCGCGCCATCCTTCCCAAGAACAAAGGCAAAAGACACATGATTCAGCATGATCTTGGACCTTCACTACTTCAACACTTTCAGACCCTGGAAGCAGGAGTCTCATTTGAATGCCAGCTGCTTCGACAACAATGCATCTTGCGCAACAACAAGGAGATAGAAGCACGTCCACTCTTGCAGCAGATTGATCTACAAGAGCTTCCTACTCTGGTTGAAATCGAAGATCATTGCTTGAAGCAACGCCCACACAAAGCTGCTGGCCCAGACGGAGTCCCCTCCTCCCTTTGCAGGACGGGCTCTGTCGCCATTGCCCCGCATCTTCACTCTTTGATCTGCAAGAGCTTCTTGCTGGGCATCGAGCCTTTTTCACACAAAGGTGGGCATCTTTGCGCCCTCTTCAAGCACAAAGGTAGTCGAGACGATGCAGCTGCCTATCGAGGCATTCTTCTGTCCGATTCCTTTGCCAAGATAGCACACGCATGGACCCGCCAAAAGCTGCTTCCGACCTTGCAAGCAAGACGCACAATCGGGCAGCTAGGAGGTTTACCTTCACAACAAACGTTGACAGGTATCCAAATCCTCCGGCTCCATGGCAGTGTCAGTCAAGCAGCACAGCTATCGACTTGCACGATCTTCTTGGATCTGAGATCTGCTTTTCATCATCTACTCAGGGAGTTGGTCTTTCTGACTTCGGACGGCCTGACCGAGCGAGACCTGGAGCAGATCTTCCATCAAGATGATTTTGATATTCCTGCCCTGGCCACAAAGATTGCAGAGCTCGCATCCACTCAACGAGATGACATCCCGCCTGGACTTCAGCGTTTCCTGCATGACATACACCATCAGACATGGTTTCAGTTGCGAGAGGCCTCTGATCTCCACTCAGGGAAGTGTACTCAAACACGTCGAGGCTCTAGGCCAGGGAGCCCTCTTGCCGACATAGCGTTCAACCTCTTGATGGCAGAACTTCTTCAAGATTTGCATGAGGCCCTACTGAACAATGAACACTATGTCGAAGGCAGCAATGCGCTCGGTGTCACTGTGCCCCCTGTAGCATGGATGGATGATGTCGCCATTCCATTGACCTCCACTACACCTGAAGCTCTAGTGCCCCTTGCCCAACAAGTCACCGCGGTAGTTCACGGCCTATTCCGGGCCCGGGGACTTACGCTGAATTTGGACAAGGGGAAAACCGAAGCAGTACTTTGCTTCAGAGGACAGGGCTCAGATGCGCAGCGATTGAAGATTTTTGATACGGGGCGACAGCCAGTGATCGTGGTCGACACGGACAGCCACATTCTCACACGTATACGTGTCGTGCCGTCTTACAAACATTTGGGCGCTCAATACTCCATGAACATCGACGTTGGCCGTGAGATCCGTGCTCGGCTTGGCGCTGCACGCCAGGCCTTTGAGGAAATGAAAAAGCCGCTCTTTCTCAACAAACGACGTCCTGCTGCGGCGAGGATGCAGTTGTTTCAGAGCTTTATCCTTTCCAGGTTGCTCTACGGTTGTGCGGTTTGGACAGATGTTCCCAACGCCCTCCTAAAGAAGTTGGAGACAACGCTCATGGCCTACTACCGACAAATACACGATGTGGGCTTTTGGAATCAAGACCACATCACAGATGATACATTTCGTCGAGCTCAGCGACTACCAACTTTCAGACAGTTCTGGGCACGTCACAAGTTGACTTTCTTGCAGCATGTTGCGCAGTTTGGTGCAGTCTTTCATAAAAGCTTGCTTTTCCGTGAACTCTGCACAGGGCGAGGCTGGCTTTTTGAAATGCGAGACGACTTGGAATGGCTCGGCACTTTCCGTCAGCTCCCCTTTGAGCTGCCCCATGATCGATCCTCATGGGTCCTTGCTTGGGATGCCCTGCGTAGCTGCCACCCATGGAAGGGGTGGATTCGGAAAGCTTGTGCCAAGCATCTTATCCAAGAGCACATTGCCTGGGAAGTCAGCCACCAACACACTGTCATTTTGGATGGCCAGAACCGAAACCTTATGTCTGCCAGCAGTGCCACGCAGCCTTTGCGACTCATCATCAACGAGCTCTTCATGAATTTCGAGTTCACGAAGTACTCGCTGAGGAGCGCTACTACGTACAGTCTACTGTCTGCAGTGGATGCTTGAAGGACTTCCACACCACCTTCAGAGTGACGCAGCATTTGCGTTATCGACCGAACAAATGTTGGGACAGAATTCATGGGATCAAACAACCAGACGAACCAGTCACCATTCATTTGCCAGCTCATCTGCAAGGTGTCTGTCGACTACCTGCTGTGCGTCGACATCATGGACCCTTAAGGCCCACGTCACATCATCGTGAACGACAGCGAGTTCGACAAGCTCTCCGCCTGATTCAAGAAGAAGGGGCACCGGACTATGCATGGTGGGAGCCTGATTTGGCTGCTCCAATGGTCACTACATGCTTCGCCAGGTTTGGCGACTGTCTTCAACAATGGAAGCAGCATCCCACCGAGGAAGCATTTCACAATGACTTTTTCAATTTGCTCTTCAATATGAACATCCCGGAGTTTCAAGCGGCGCGGATTTTCATCGCCTGGATCAAGTCTGAGTTCCAAGACTTGCACTCAGCCTGCGACCCCGAGCTCTATGATCTCTTGGAATGCAGCCACATGTCCATGCTTGAGGACATCCATATCTGGCAGCTGCGTACGAGAAGGAAATTATTGATGAGCTGCTGGGAAAAACTTGAACAAGGTGAACCAAAGCCTTCTCGAACAGTGCAGCTGCAGCACACTCCTCATCAGCGTAATCATCAGGTCTCTTCAACATACAGGATGATGTCGTCTGACGAAGCTGGACGAAGACAATGGACTATCCTGCAGCCCCCGAAAGTTGTCAAGACGCCCGGAGCTGGCCCATACTATGTGGTGCATCTTTACTCCGGCAGGCGTCGAGACGAAGACTTTCACTATTTCATGCAGAAGTTCCTGGAGAAGGGACCTCAGCAGATCTCGCAATCAGTGCTTGTGATCTCCATTGACACGGCCATTGACGCATCCATGAACGTCCACGACGCACGCCTCTGGGCTTTCCTGCTTGAGGCGGCACGGAATGGGCAGATTCTTGCTCTCCTACTGGGCCCTCCGTGTGAAACATGGAGTGGCGCCAGATTTGAAGAGCAACTAGATGAGGAGGGCAAGCCCTTGAAGGGTCCTCGACCATTAAGGGGAGCGCCAGATTGTCCTTGGGGCCTGGAGCAACTTAGCCTCAAGGAGCTCCAGCAGATCCTGATCGGGAACGGCCTACTCTTGAAAGGACTACATCTTGGTGCTTGCGTGGCCTGCCAAGGAGGAGCCGTTGCACTTGAACATCCTGCACCGCCCTATCAAATCGAACGCCCATCGGTTTGGCGAACTGCAATCATCAAACTCCTTTGCAGCGCAGGAATGCCATTTCGGCAATATACATTTCAGCAATGGCGTCACGGCGCCCAAGGAGTTAAGCCAACCACGTTGCTCTACGCCCATGCAGCGATCCCCAGCATCTTCGCGGCGAATGAGCAACGCCATCTGGAGCGGCCGACCGTCCCACTTATTGGCAGAGCTGCCGATGGCAGCTTTAAAACTGCTGTGGCAAAAGAATACCCAGCAGGAATGAATTTTTGTTTCGCTGAGTCGTTTTGGCAGCACATTAAGGCCCGACTCACCAAGCACCCGATTCTGGAACCATTCCCAGAGTTTCCGGTGTATGTAAAGGAATTGGCAAAGATCTCGGCCTGCGTGGATCGCGACCGATCGATCATGCCTGATTATCAACCAATCTGACCCCAGGTTGGCTGATCGCATGACCGCCGCAGGCTAGACCTAAAAGGCCGAGAAAAAAATTGAAGAGTTACACATATATACACATAACAAGACCTCCGGAAATCCAAATTCAGCGCCTCGGAGGAGAAATCCACGTGGCCAGGGGAGTCGATGAGATTCACCAGGTAGGGCTGCTGTCCATGGCCATCTCCCTGGTCGTGCTCCAAGCACAAGGTCACACCGGTACTCTTGATGGTGACGCCACGTTCCTGCTCATCCTGGATGAATGGAGGATTTAAATGGATTTAAGGTAAATCGTGGACCCTAGATTTGGTAAATGTGTAAAAATTAACTTCGGAAACTATACCGTTTGAATCATTTAATCCTGGTTAGTAAGTTCCAGCACTGGCTTATCCCATATATATATATACATTATATATATAATTATCTGTACTTACTTTTCTCATCTTTTCTCCATGGCTCTACCCAAAAATCCCACCGAGCTCCCACCGGACTCCTTGCGCCCGTGGGTGAACTTGGTGTCCCCAGCCGCTTTCGTGGAGATGATGCCGGCGCGAGAGACCAAGGAATCCGCCAGGGTGGTCTTGCCATGATCCACGTGGGCGATGATGCTCAGAGAGCCTGAAGGAATCATGGGATTGAATTGGTATCATAGGGATAATGATAGGGATAAACCATGGGATTGAAGATGATTTAACACATATGATGGGATAATGATAGGGATATTTGTGGATACCTACATCATTTATTTACATCATATATCATATAATATCATATTATGGTAGTTACTACTGTATCCAAAAAAAACGACATGGCTTGCTGGAAAACCCACCGCTTGGTTCGATGATTTTCCCATTGAAAACTCCATTCATAGGGAATTGTCCACTGCCGCAGTAAATCCTGAGGTATAATGGGATTTAACACATAAAAATGGGATATAATAAGATAATGATAGGGGAATGCTGGGATATGTCACCAACTTGATGCTTTATATGTCTTTATACCATAAATGGCTGGTTTTTTCTAGGGGATATCGATGGAACATGAATGGGCTAATGCCGAATTTCAAGTATTTACCATGGGGATTTACCATGGATGTTTAAGCAACCATGATATGGGGACTTAACCATACTTAACCATCAAAAAGAGAAATTTGAGCATCAATGAATACTGGATTTTGCAGTAAAATCCCAGGTGTCATGCGATTTAACACATAATTATATATAATTATTGGATAATGAAAGGGATGTGATGGACCCCAGAATATCACCAACTTGATAGTTGGGTATGTCTGAGAATTCAGGGGATATCCCAAAATATTGCCATATGAATGGTAGGTATATATATATAATATGTATATATTGATGGAACATTAATGGGGTACGAATTGGGTATCAATGGGACATGAATGGGAGATATATCCAACAATCTAGTCGGATTTACCCCCAATTTATGGCCATCGGTGTGCCATTGATGGCTGGATAGGGAACAATGTGTTCAACCAGCAAATTTAAGCGGTTTTCCCTACATGTTCCGACAGGCTCATTTTGATTGGAGGGGAAACTTGGAATTAAGATGAAACCAGCCGTGTATGCAAATATATATATATATTTATAATCTACCTATGCGATCCTCTATGAATCATGAAGAATGGGCTGGTGAATCTACCAACATGATCAAGCAACGATGATAAAAGGAAGCAAGAATATCAGGAATGACGGGGATGGGGTCAATGAAAATTGGAACGGGGTACGGGATATGAAACATTTTTGGGATTGGACCTACACCGCGAAACTGTCATCATTCAGTCGTGGCTCCCAAAGGGAAAGACTGTTTCTCAAGAAAGAACCAACCATCCGCAGACTTCCCTCTACAGCATTCTACATCTACAGCATACGACTTCATCACAAGAAATCATTCAGTCCCATGTATATATATATTATATATAAATATATGCAGCAAATGCCTGGGTTTTGCCCGGAACCGCAACCATGACAGGCAACGCATCATCATCATCATGATCATCATCATGATCATCATCATCAGCATGATCATCATGATCATCATCATCACCATCATCACCATCATCATCATCATCATCAAACCCTTGTTAAACATCTTCAATGAATGTAAAGTTCAACGGGGGTGGGAGAATTAAACCCTTATCGAAGATCTTCAATAAATGTAGAAGTTTAACGGGGGGTGGGAGAATTCAACCCTCATTGAAGATGTTCAATGAATGTAGAAGTTTAATGGGGGGTGGGAGAATTCAACCCTCATTGAAGATCTTCAATGAATGTAGAAGTTTAACGGGGGTGGGAGAATTAAACCCTTATTGAAGATCTTCAATGAATGTAGAAGTTCAACGGGGGTGGGAGAATTAAACCCTTATTGAAGATCT
>Ga0126342_10014595_pt1 | contig 13854 bp, 12 predicted proteins | sample Cyp1metagenome_FD_92528 | JGI IMG/M metagenome (GOLD analysis project Ga0126342, IMG submission 92528) | Coral microbial communities from Lord Howe Island, Old Settlement Bay, Australia - Cyphastrea 1 metagenome | ecosystem: Host-associated > Invertebrates > Cnidaria > Coral ...
ACACACAAACAACAAAGCATCTGGAGAACTTAAAGAAACAGCAAACATAAATTTCATTTTATAATTTCAAAATTATAAAAGTGAAATTGTTTTTTTGTTATGATTTATGGTATAGTCTTTTTTTAATAATCTATTGTATTGTTTAGGTTGTTTGAGTTTTTTTTGTTTTGTTGTTTTGTTGTTATGATTTATGTTATTGTTTTCTGTAAGGTGTTGCTCCCCTGTCTTTGGTATTAACCCCATAGAATTTGCTTGTATAATAATGTGGGCGGTTAGATGAGAAAGACGGGGGGAGCATCAGTCTAACTAATATATATGTATGCATATATGTATAGTATACATATGGATTTAGATGGATATACATGTAGCTGGATATAAGCCCTTATGAAAATATATATTTATGGAGATAAATGGATCAAACTTGTTACAAGTGGCCTTTCAAATGTTTTCAACGGAGATGGACGGGGAGAAGACCTTGGAACCTCATCCCAGTGCAGCCCCCCAGGACTGGAAGATTGGAAAAGTGATAAACTTACGATATGTAGAAGTTTGTGATTGGAAAAAAAGGGCAGATTCTTGTGGAATATATACCCTCTGGTAATTTAACATAGCCATTGAACATGTCCATTTATAGTGGATTTACCCATTAAACATGGTGATTTTCCATAGTTATGTTAGTTTACCAGAGGGTATACATACATATCTCTGGTTTTTCGGGTTGTGTTACATGCCATCCTGCTTGTGTCTGACGTGACTGTCTTGTTTTCTGTGTCTTCCTCCGTTCGAATCTTCGGCTCGTGGTCATTGTGACCATTCCATTCCTCCCATCACTGGGTGAAAATCCTTGGAGGATCATCCCAGGGATCATGCCACGGCAGGGTTGTCATGGCCTGAACATCCCCTTCAAAGCACCAGAAAACCATGGATTTTCAGGATCTTCCGATTGTTTTTTCGTTTTTTTTTTTGCAAAGATTATGGCCAGAGCTGTCATACTTTCCATGATTTTCCAGAGATTTTTCAGGATGTTCCATTTCCATTTCGAAAAACATCCAGCTGTCTGTGCAACCTCCGCCAGGCGAGGCGTATGAGTTGACTGAGGCGGGGAGAAGTTTTTGTCTGTCTAAGGATGAGGTGAGCCATGAACCAAATAGCCTGGTTGATTGGTTACCCACCTAGGGACTTATACCCTCTGGTTATTTAACATATCCATGGTATAGATGGTCCATTTATAGATGGTTTACCTATTAAAAATGGTGATTTTCATGCTGATTAATGGTGATTTACCCTCTGGTTATAACTGTTACAGTTCGCCATGGAAAATAGCCATGGCCCATTGTTAAATAGATGGTTTTTCCCGAACTTAATAGGATGGTGATTTTCTTTCCGTGGCGAAGTGTGAATGTCATAACCAGAGGGTAATCACCATTAATCACCATTAATCACCATTAATCACCATTAATTATGATTGAAAGTGAACGATCAAACAATGGATCCCCGTCATTTTTGACGTCCCGAAAAAACGTCTCGAACGAAGCCACGGATGGGCTTGGTTTCAAAACAGGGGAGAAAGCCTGTTTTTTTATCGCTTAATTTTGATAGTGGAAACCGGAAAAAGATCCCAACATGTCGACGATTTTATCTGAAGATCAGGATTGCTCCAATCAGTGGTCATCATCGCCGCCTTGGGGGTTTTTCAAGCTCTTGGAGCATCCCACGAGATTTCTCGTGGTTTATCCCAACTCGTGCGGTGGGTGGCCCCTACAGAAATTGGTTATGACAGCCACAAACACGATCTTCGCGGGATGATCCTCCGAGTGATATTCCATTCTATTCCATGATATTCCATCATAATCCATGCTAATATGGGTAAAACAGCAATAAAGCCAATCCGCCGTCATCAGCATTTGGTTTTATGGGTGGTATGGAAATTCCCCAGAAAAATGGGTGGTAAACTCACATGACATTGTGAATTACCCCCATAAATCCCATGAAATCCCCCATGAAATCGTCCTCGTTCCTCGTTCCTAGACTTACGCTTCTTGCACCGCTGCCGCTGGTTGGGCTCGAAGCTGGGCACTCTCATCGCACGCGCTCTGAAAGCCCAGTAGCTCATCATCCAGGCGTGTGACAAGTTGGGGGCCACATCACTGAAAAGTCAGGGGAACGGTCTTCGGGTACTTGTAACATCTTGTAAAAATGGGGGAACCAACTGGTACTTATAGACCTATAGTTATATAATGGGCTTTACAAACCAACTGGGTAAATTTCATATATATATATATAACCAACAATAATAATGGTTAATACTGGCTATATAAGCAACAATCATAGATGAAGAAGGGGTTTACTAACATGGATCTTATTTCGAGATTCTCACAAGACTCAAATGATTCACGGGGGGTTCCTAAAATGGAGGTACAATGGAACATCCGTTTTTAAAATGGATGGTTTAGGGGTACCCCCATTCTAAGAACCCCCCCTACATAATGGTTTAACCACCAAATATATATATATATATATATACCCTCTGGTTATTTAACATAGCCATGGAAGCCATGGCCCATAGAAATAGATGATTTTCCCAGTGAACGACACCTCCATTTATGGTTGGGATTTTCCATGGCGAACTGTGAGTCATAACCAGAGGGTATCATTTGTTGGTTTATTGATGGTGAATCATGAGTAACATACTGATGACAATTCTACATATAGATAGGTGAGTTCGCCCAAAAAAGGCACGTGGAGAATCCCTACCTATAACCAGCAAATACCAGGTTTTTTTTGTGGCGAGCCTTGTGGCTGGCTCGCTGTTTGTTTGTGACGTGAACTATTGGATGCAATGGGATGTTTTATTAACCCCAAAACCATTCAAAACTTGATATGAGCTATTGTCAATACTCATGGTTAATAACCATTAATAGGGGCTAGTCATCCAATGGATTTATAATGACCATTATAAGGATCCTTATTATGGATTACCCTCTGGTAATTTAACATAGCTATTGAAAATGACCATAGAAATAGTGGATTTTCCCATAAACAATGATGATTTTCCATAGCTATGTTAATTTACCAGAGGGTAGTGAATACGGATGAACATGGGAACTTTAGAACAACCAAAACATCAAACATGGTGATATGTACGATAATGGGATGTCACTGAGGATAGAGTATGATATAGCGGGATATGGGCAACTAACTATATCCAAATTGAGCGTGTCCGAAAATGGGGTATACCCTCTGGTAAACTGTCACATAACTATGGAAAATCATCATTTTTAATGGGAAAACTCACTATTTCTATGGCCATGTTCAATAGCTATGTAACAAATTACCAGAGGGTACCCGAAAATTACAAGATTAACAGGAAAAGTGATCATCAACCAGTGGATTTTGGGTAGCTATCTGCACAGAAAAGCCCCAAATGGGGGGATGTTTTTCAGATATCTTAAAAAATGTGGAGACTTATTTTTTTCGATAGAACATGATAGAATGGGATACGCTCTGGTAAACTAACATATAGCTATTGAAAATGACCATAGAAATAGTGGATTTTCCCATCAAAAATGGTGATTTTCCATAGCTATATATGTTGTAAATTACCAGAGGATATCACTGCTAACCAATTTTTCATGATATTAAGAGATACTATGGGATAGCATTAGTAATAAAAAACACTTGCGAAAAAGCAACGAGCCGAATTCTGCGTGCTTGCTGCATTGACATTTTATTGCGTGGTTCACAGAGACAACCGTCCATAACTTTTCGTTGAGTCGATTTTCGCAAGGAATCTTTATTCAATGTGAATACCTCCAATTATATATGGTAGGTACCTCCATTTTTTTGGCTCCTGAAATGGCCATTGATTTATAGATATACAGATTATACATCTTTAGATACACAATATTAAAATCATTTACATAGTAAAAACTACATCCTTGTAGAAATTTAGGTAGATATTATATGTGTATATGAAATCCTGTATATGTATATAGTCACCGCTCCCAGCACCCCCATATTGAGGATTAGGGCGCTGACTTTTTAGAATCACATTAGATAGAAAAGATAAATATATATCTATAATATACGTATAAATACACACACATATTACATATTCATTCAGATATACATATATACACATTTATATGATTTTATATGTACGTATACCAAATTGTTCGGTTTTTGGTCATTTTGGTCTCCGGGTATCTCCACTAGGCTCTCCACAACTTCACGCTTCTCGGGCTTCATTTTCTTGGAGCCTATAGGACTATACTGCAGGCGGGCAGTTGCCATGTTTGATTACCGGAGGGTAATAAGCATCAATCAAGGCCAGAATTGGATGATGGCAACATTTTCCACCGGAAAGCCCGGTTTCGAAATTTTGAACGGAAAATTTCGATGGGGCTTTCCGGTGATGATTTTCCCCAAAGAAAAAATCCATGTTGGTTTTTGGTTTTTGGCAGGGATCAGCATCCAGGAGGTCAACTGGAGACTGGAAACTGAGCCGTTTTGTTTGTGTGGCTCAGATCAGGAAAGAAACGGCCGTGTCCAGCCCCAACCAACAGAAGGATCTTAAGTGATTTCTCGGGTTTGCTCCACATTCCAACGTTGATTCTAGTTGCATCTAGTAACCTCCCATGCCATACCGCCATTAGAAAATTCCACCTGAAATCCAGCGGTTTACCAACCACTAAATATATATATATATATATATGTATATAGATATGTAGATATGGAAAAAAAATATATACATCATAATCCAGAAGTTGGTCATATGAACATTTCGGATAAGTTGGTAATATTATGACTATGATTTTCCGAAGATGATTATGACATATTATAAAGATCAAAGATATTATTATATAATCATAAATCATAATCATAATATATGAATTCTCGAGTTGCTCATATAAATATTCTAGATTATGATATATATATATATATATATATCCATATCTACATATATATATATATTCTATATATCTACATATGGAATTTCCAAAGATCTCACGTTTTTTTCGCCGTGAATTTTGCGGATGACCAACTTTCACCAGGTGGATCTCTCCGGACTCCGCACATTTGTCGCCGACGAAGGATTTTTCGGCGCGGGGCCCCGTTGGGGGGATTTTTGGTTGGGAGGTCATGGGAGATTTTCACGTAAACATTGGTGAATAATGGTGATGAATGATCATTAATGGTGATTAATGATCATTAATCTTAATGGTTCCGTTAATAAGGGTTACCCGGCCTGGTAAACGTTTACATAACTATGGAACATCACCATGCTATTAATGGGAAAATCCACTATTTCTATGGCCATTTTCAATAGCTATGTAACAAATTACCAGAGGGTAATAAGGGGAGGTGGAAATGGTTATTTTTTCATGGTTTTCATAAGGGTTAACAATGGTTTTTTCGAATGGTGATTTTTTTGATCATTAATGGTGATTAATCATTGCCAATCTTAGATACACAAAAAATGACAAATTCTTAGCTTGTGAGTTAGTAGATAATCCCATACCAAAAGACTATTCAGGATTAGTTTGTACCCATCCAGTTGGTTAACCTAGGAAACTCAACAAAGCTTCTAAATATCATTCCCTGGAGATTGCACAGATTTTCCCAGCTCACTCAAATTCAATGGCCATGCAACAGGAACCGAGAAAAATTGGAGGTACCTACCATATATTTTGGGCCTACTTCCCCATGAAATCGAAACCCTCCTTTAGCAGCTACCCGCTACCCAGTCATGGGGGCACACAGTGACCGGCTGCCAATGATTTTTTGCGGCGGTGAGGCGTTTTACTCGAAGCATTTTGGGCGATTTCTCAAACTACCTTGGCTGGATGCAGTTTGGAAAGGCTCGGAAAACATGGGCGGATTCGTACGGTAGACTGGTGAAGGATGAGTTGATCCTTCAACGTGCTTTCTCAGTATATACTCCAGGGTTTTTTCTGCTCCAAAAAGCTGTTCAAAATCCAAATCATTTCCCTAAAGGAAACGTCACTGATCTACGTCAATTGATGTGGGTTTTCCACATCCGAGATGAGCTGAGATGAATGTCATCTAAGCCAGTTGATTGACAATGGAAATATTTCATATCTAGAAAATTGGACATATCTATCTTTTTTATTGTCCATGGGATATTCTATACTTTTATATTAGATGTCCAATTTATAACATCTAAAAGCCAGTTTGTCATTATGGTCATCAAGAAATTGAATAAAAAAAGGGCTGCCCCCCATCTGTCGACACAGCGATATGGCCGATATGTCATGTTGATCCCATCCCAGTACTATACCATGAAGTATCCCCATAAATTACCGGGTTGTAGCCTCCAGTTTTTGCTTCAAAGTCACAGATTTTTCTAGACATCCACATTTTTTTGATGCCAGCAACTGGTTTCGACATCATACACCATAGTAATTCACCATCACAAAGCTTTCTTTCCAGCATTATTATTCTTATTTGTCAACATAAATCACCATTTGAAAGACCTGATCAATTGTCATTAACCACTATTCTTATGGCATGATCATTGTTTTTTCGTACCCCCCAGAAAGATAGAACTGATAGAACCCAATCAATCTCATAGGGGCTAACCCAATCAATCGAAGAGTAGACTCCCAATTGTAGTTACAAGTAGTTAGACCAGAATCGCCAATTTATGATTCTTATAAAACCCCTTTAACAACTTTATAGTTTCTATTTGGCTAGAAATCTCAAAATGATTCAGGTCCTGATCCATCCGGACGCACAGGCTCTCCAGCTACTTCTCTTCTTGTGCATCTCCGCAGCGGATGCGCAGCCCGGCGTTATGGTCTTGTTGAGTTGGGTTAGCTTCTGATGATGAGTTATGGATACTTATGCTATCCTATATATATACATTATATATTCTGATGATGTATGATACCTATATCCTATATTCTGATGATGAGTTATGGATATATATTATTATGTATACATCTTGGGGATTCTCGTACATGGGAAATCCGTTTTCAACCAAGACAAGCATTCGCAGTATTTCATTTTCGTGACACGCCGGGCGCTGATTTTTGGGAGCCACCGACTTGGGAAACTCGACTTTGCTTGGAATCCAGCGGCATATGATGGGAATATTGTTGGAATACAGTGGGATAATAGTGGAATAATAGTGGAATAATAGTGGAATAATAGTGGAATACTAGTGGAATAATAGTGGAATAATAGTGGGATAATAGTGGGATAATAGTGGGAGAATAGTGGAATAATCGTGGAATATAGGATTTTTCTAGGGTGGTTCTTTTTTGGGGGTGCCCCTATAGGGTGCCCCTTTTGCCCTTTCTTGAAAACTTGAAACATGGAGAGCTGCACCGCGAAGTCGTTCAATGGATTGATTGAGGATAGATTCAGTCGTTATGGTATTGTAGCATTGCTAAATGATCATAGTAACAAAAACACTAATTCCATCTAATTCCATCTAATCCTTTCCCCTGATTTTTTTTACACGACCACGAAATCATGGTTGGGAGGAGATTTTTGCATATTTGGGACCATTCTTGGCGGTGTTTCATAGTATTTTCGGACGGGATTTGTCGACATCACCATAATCATGATGATCCAATTCCCTTTACCCTCTGGTAATTTAACATAGCGAACTGGAAAATCACCATGCTATTAATGGGAAAATCCACTATTTCTATGGTCATTTTCAATAGCTATTTTGACATAACCAGAGGGTACAACTTCGGAAAACCTTCTCTCTATGTTTAAGCCCATTTACAACGATCCTGAAACTCATTGAAACATATCAAATCTGGAAAATACTGCAGCAAGGAATCCGATGACTGAGTGTTGGAGTGTTGTCATCATCGCCATCAAACTATACATATAATTTATATAATCATCAACATGAATCAAAGAATAAAGGTGACGATCATTATCATTATCATCTTGTTTTGTACTGACGTGATTTCTGTTCCAATCGGCCACAGAACGTGACTACAGTTGATCATCATCTCACAGTACAGTTGATCATCACGAGTGACCTTACTGAAAGCGTTTAACAGTTTAACAAATGGCCCCAAAGTATATTTGTTAACATCATTGGATTTAGTTTTCCAACTAACTGGAGGCACAATCTAAGAACCTAATGTGATTGTTAAATATTGTTTTCAACTTATAAGAACCATTGACTACATGTATATTATTATATAGATACACACACACATATTTCATCCTCCAGTAAATTAACAGTTCGACCCTGCCATTTCTTAGGGGCTGGAAGATGAGTTGCGCTAAATGCAAAAAAAATCAGAGTCGAACTCGAGCTGTTAATATCCAGGATAGATGAAATGTTAGGTGATGACTTCGATCTACTCTTCAGTCATTGTTCACAGTTTGCGAAGTGGAAATTTTGGGTCCCCAATCAGTTCAGAGATTTACAGATCAAACATGTTGATTTTGCAGTTCACAAACTATGAACTTACTGGAGGGTATATTTTTCTTGGATTTTTCTTGATTCTATGATCCTGAAGACAAATCAAATCAGCAACATGCTATTTCTGGTTGGTGAAATCACCCTTTTTTTATATACCCTCTGGCTATGACTAACATACATCAGGTTTTGTAGCCATGGTATAGATGGTCCATTTATGGAGCTTTACCGTTCTTAAAAATGGGTGGATTTTCCATGGCGAACTGTGAATGTCATAACCAGATGGTATATATATAATATAATCCTGTCATATGTCCCATTGGTATTCGGTTTGGTTGTAACCCATGAATCGAATATGAGTTGTACTCAGATGAATCCAAGATGGTTAACTGTAGTTTACCAAAGGGCAATCATAGCTAACCATAACTCAATCATCTTAGAGGCTGACCATAACTAAGCATCTTGATGTTATAGTTTACCACTTTTACTGCAACCATGACTAAATGACTAAATCGAAGAGGGTACCCCATGGGGGGTGCAGTTCCAACACGAAGTGCTTCTCTAAGCACTTCGTATTTTGGGACTATATCCAAACTACCCTCTGGTAAACTGTTACATAACTATGGAAAATCCCCATTTTTAATGGGTAAATCCACTATTTCAATGGCCATTTTCAATAGCTTTTTGTTTGTTTACCAGAGGGTATGCTGGTTGCAGTCCCATAGCTATAGCCACCCCCAAGTCCATGGAATTGATAGGGACTCCGTGGCTGATGGGACCCCCATTCCCACAATCTTCCCGTACGGAATAGGGGGTTCCGGCCAGGGGGTCCCTATCAATTCCACTAGTGTAACCAAGTAAGGACCAAGTAGTTGGATAGAGATATCCCATTTTAGTTGGATACTTAAACAATCCCTTCCCCATCATATTTTTCACACCCCTTACCCTCTGGTAAACATACAAAAAGCTATTGAACATGGCCATAGAAATAGTGAGTTTTCCCATTAAAAATGGTGATTTTCCATAGTTATGTGACAGTTTACCAGAGGGTATACCCCATTTTCGGACACGCTCAATTTGGATATAGTTAGTTGCCCAGATTACCAGAGGGTAATTCGAAATGTTAGTTTACCAAGGGTAGTTCGAAACCATGGGATTTTTCGTTTTGGGATTTCCACATTCCAACAGGGGACCATGCGAGCATGGGGATTTCCCCTGACATCCCAAGGAATTGGATCGACTTCAGCAGTAACCTGGCTCATGGGGAAGGGAAGGTGAGGTGTTTTTCTGGTTTCTGTCCGAAGTTGGTATCTAAGACTAGTTCGACTAGTTGCGCAATATGGCCTTGATATCTCTTACTTGATGTCCCAGAAACAAAAATGGGATATTTTCTGACATGATCAGCTTCGAAATGGCTCGCAACGATCACCTAACTCACATCTTTTCAGGCGCCGCCCGCAACGATCCCCAGGGCGAAAACATGGCTCGCGCTGAGGTGGCAACGGACTTTCTCCGGACTGTTGTCGCAGTAGCTGTTCCCCCACCAGCACCTGGGAAGCAGTTTCGAAGCAGGTGATGGGATTGCAACTGGATGGTGATTTAACCAACATTTTTGAGATGTTGAAGGGAATTTACTATTTTGAAGTGGGTTACAGTAACCATCTGGATGGATAGTTTTATATATACTCTAACTGGATGGCAATATCATGGAATATCATGGAATATCTACTCACCAGCTAAGAATTGGTCATTTTTTGTGTATCTGGCTGATTCGCCATGATATGAGTCCCAGCATCTAAGCCGCGTTGCGGTATGTGTTAGATGATCCCAGTATTGGATGTTGGTCAAAGGCTGCCTGTGTTTCAACCCTAAGATTTCCAACCGGCCAAAGGGTGACAATGATTGGCCAACTGCAATCTTCGAATTCAGTGGCCGATGATGGCAGGACAACCAGCTTTGGCCAATGAGTTGTTCGTAAAATGGCAACTCTTGGAAAGATCTTGAGAGAAACAACGGCCAGATCTTGAGGAAAATAAGAGATATCTGGGAAAAATCGAGTGACCCCAGCCATGACCTTTTGGCCCCACTTCGATGGTTCGGTGGTGATTTGGGGACATGACCCTAACATGACCTGGATTTCCGGGAAATCCAACATTTAGTGACCGATGATTTTCCAAGCGATCGAAAGCTTCAGTTCAGGGAGGTCCCAGCCATATTGGATTGCCATGGGGTATTTGGTATTTGGTAAACGTTTACATAGCTATGGAAAATCACCATTTTTCATGGGAAAATCCACTATGTCTATGGCCAATTTCAATTACCAGAGGGTAATGAAGGTCAATATGATTGTATACAATATATATATATATATATATTAATCATCATCCCTCAGCAATCCAATTATAATTCCATGATAATCCCATTACAATGCCATTAAATCACCGTTCTTTCTAGCTGAGTTTCACATATTTTTTTTCGTTGTGATCAGGCTGATTCAGGTTCCTCTCATGGTAAAAATCATTCTTTTTCGATGTTTCTTATGTGATTGGATTGGTTTAAGGGATTTTTTTTACAGGAAACCATAGATTTTCCCATTAAATATGGGGCTTTCCTGTAGATTTCCCTTAAACCAATCCATTGATTATGGCTACTCGGCTACTCTCCACCGGCAGATCATCGGATGTGACCTCCGTCCAGGTTTGCTGACCATCGCGGGAGTTGGCTTCCTCGCGGGCGGCGCGTTAACGATAGGCGCCCCGGCTTGGCCGCCATGGGAAAAAGGGCCGATGGGATCCTGGGGGGGAAAAAATATAGGAAAAAACATGCGAAAATAGAGGAAAGTCCATGAACATCTACTATTAAATGGAGGTTTATAGCTGGGAAAAAAAACACCATCCAAGATGAGCACCTCATTTTTGCAAAACGAGTAAATTTTGGTCCAAGTTGAACTTAAAAACGAGCAGATTTGAGTACTTTTGCAACACCCTATCTGATCCAAACCTCTCTGAATCAGCTTCCATTTTTATAAAAAACCAGGCCAGACTTTTGCTGATGGTAATTTTTTCACCATTTATCACTTTGATGATTTCAACACATTCATGCGATTTGACCATGGAAATCATGTTCTGCGGTGGCTGGTTGCAGTATGTTACAACAACGGGAAGCCGTTGAAATGACAAGATTTTTACCAGGTGCAGGAACTGGGACCAGCTTGCTGCTGTTGATTGGACACCAGGAGGTGATCTTAAAATCACCAGCTGCTGATATGGGGGATTCACCACCGCATGAAGAAATGTGGTCGTTGGGTTACCCTCCGGTAATTTGTTACATGGCTATTGAAGCCATGGCCCAGTCGAAATCGTTGATTTACCCACTAGCATGGTGATTTTCAACAGCTATGTAAACGTTTACCTGAGGGTATATCCACTAACATCCCTGTTTTTTGTTGATTAAACCTCTATAATCATCTATAATCACCATTAAATCCCATGAACATCATGAACAACCATATTAAACCCATAGATATAGTAATGCAAACGAAGTGCTTTGGCTTAAATGATCAAATCCTCATCCGCCACGAATTTTTTAGCGGTTTTTCTTAGGATGAAGCTTCCTGGGGGGACAGTTGAGAGACAGTTGCGCCATCGGTGATGTGGAATGATATCAACATATTATCCTGAATCACTGGGGATTTCTAGGGGGATTGGTTGCTGAAGATGAAAAACATGGGAAGATATATGACCATATATATATATATTATATCTGGTTGGTGGTTTGGAACCATGGAATTTTGAATGACTTTCCAGAAACAGTTGGGAATGTCATCATCCCAACTGACGTTCAGTCCATCATTTTTCAGAGGGGTAGGCTCAACCACCAACCAGATATCAACATCACTGGGGATTCAGACATTTCATATCCTGAAAGTAATTATCTCTTTGCCAAGATAGAAGAAGTCAACGGAAAATCCACGAGAAAGCCCTATGTCTGGTTGACAAAATGGTTTCAACCACAGATTTTGGCTAGAAAATCCATTGAGTCATTATGTATACAATGATATTGACCATCATCAAGCCTCTTTCAATACAAAAACCCCTGGTAATCAACCGTGGCTAGCTGGGAAATCCACTATAAATGGAGGTTTTCATAGCACACATCGTCCATGAATAGTGGATTTTCCAGCACGCTCAAAAGGTTTGATTACCGAAGGTTTCAAGCAGTTATTTTCTTGGCTGACTCTTCCCATCAAATCCCAGCAATGTAAAAAATATCGATAGATGATCTTCATACTCTTCATACCATATTCACAGAAACTCAAATCCCAGCAACCCCCAGTGAATTTTAACGACTTTTTCCCATTTTTAAAGTCCCATTACCCTCTGGTAAATAAACATAGACCCTGAAAATCACCAATTTCCAATGGAAACTAGTCTTCCAACCCTAATTTTCCAGGGTCTATGTTAATTTACCAGAGGGTAAATGCAACGGTTTTTTACCATTTTTACATCTGAAAATCCCAGTCTCATTGAGGCGATCCCTTAGCTTCGCTCCTCTTGGTCGCTGCTTGGCGTGGAGAGATTTCACGTTCTGATCTGGAAAAGTGAAGCGACTGATGAAACTAGGCAACTTTCCATCCGTTTTTCCATCTAACACATATTTTTGAGTTATAAGATGTTATAAGTTATATATAAGTTATATATATATAGATAGACACTATACTACCACATATATCCATTTATCGTACACATAGTGGTGAATTGAGTGAAACATGATGAAACTCAGTGGACTAGATGGACTAGATGCACCGATGGACCGGAGATTTTGGCTGCAGGGCTACCAGAGAGGATTCTTTTTTGGGGCCCGGGCTAAGAAAATGATCGAAACCAAAAAAGATGTTTGGTCAAATTGAAAAGTCTGTGTTCGAAACTTCTTGTTCCGAAAAAGGGCTCGTTGTAGTTTAATGCCAGAGAATTTGTGAGAGGAACAGAGTGAAGATTAGATTTTTTCCGAGTTTCGAATCAAAGCTGAGTCTGACAGGCACCCAGCATAGAACAGAACGGCCTAGCGCCTGCTAAGGCAATGTGAGTTGCGGCCCGTGGGAAAATTTTGGAAACTGGGTCAACTTGGGCGGCTCGGCTCAGTCAGAGCGTCATAGAATGTCATAGATCAGTGCAAGGTCTAGCCCATATTCCGATGATAAAAAACTTTGATGGTGAAACACAAATCCAATATCACCATGTTATATTGAGACGTGATCCGGAGAGAGGTCTGCAGAGTTGGCTTCGACCAGCGAAACCCGAAACCCGAAACCCGAAACCCGAAACCGACTATTAAAGTTGGTTTCGAACTGCGAAACCCGAAACCCGAAACCCGAAACCGACTCTGAAGACTTAACTTCCCCAGGACCGATCGAAACCCGAAACCCGAAACCCGAAACC
>Ga0126342_10014596_pt1 | contig 13853 bp, 12 predicted proteins | sample Cyp1metagenome_FD_92528 | JGI IMG/M metagenome (GOLD analysis project Ga0126342, IMG submission 92528) | Coral microbial communities from Lord Howe Island, Old Settlement Bay, Australia - Cyphastrea 1 metagenome | ecosystem: Host-associated > Invertebrates > Cnidaria > Coral ...
AGATAAGCAAAGACAAAAAGAAATATTAAATACATGTCCGACCTTCGAGCGATTTGCGTGGCGTTTTGAGTTTTACGTTTGTTTGAATAAGAAATTTAATTTACAAAGGGACGAGCACAAACGACATAGTTTGTAATGGACAGGATGTACGTATATTTATATAATATATACATAGCTATCGCATACATACACACACACACACTACATATACATATACGTATACTGTATATATATATATATAGTGCACTAGCTAATTGGGGATGGGAAGCCTTCCTCGAGTTTTAACAGACTTTTTCCAGGTGTGGAAGCGGCTCCGAGCTGAGAGAAAAGCTGTTGGAAACCTAGGCTATGCTGAGCTATGCTCCAAGATGGAAACAGGCTATACAAAGTTGCAGGAACATCCCATGGTTCCGTCCGCAAAATCAATGTCAGGATTCTGTTTTCCCCACTATTGACAGGCTCCCAAATCTTCGAATCTTTTTCAAACATCACGCATTGATCTATCGAGTGCCCAATTCTACTTTTTCAGGCAAATGTTTCACCCCTGCAGATGGTGTTGGGTGGATTGTCAGAGCTCTGCACTTTCGATCAGTTAGGCCAGAGGTTTGCTGCAGTTCAGAGGTTTTTTTTGACGAACTTGAGAACTCCTTCACCTCATAGTGCAAGTGTCATGAATGATCCCGCTTCTTGGGCAATTCTGATCCCATTGTTGTTGTTGTTGTGGTTGTTGTTGTTGTTGTTGTGGTCTTGGGACGTTTGACATCCTTTGACCAAGGCCAAGAAAGCGAAGCGAAAAGCGGAAGCGAGAGCGTGGACCCTGGGCACTACGCAGGGCTTGGTATGAGATGAAGAACCGAGTCCCTTTGTGAAGAGGATGTACCCTGCAAAGATTGGGCGTGAGGTCTGTTATTAGGTACTCTTGGCAGATTTCCTCCCGGATTGACTCCTCAAAGTGTGAGTTGTTGCTACATGGCTTTGCCCCAAAATAGGGCACTGTCTAACCCATTGTTGGTTGCCGTGGGGACAATGAGGTTTTAGACAAAAGCATGACAAAACCACACAGCTAGTTCTACCGCCAGGCCAAGAAACGTCGAGGGCATGGTGCTGACCTTGAGGTGCTTTCCGTGCAAGCTGCCTGATGGCTATGGGAGATATGGGATTGCTGGTCCCAAGTAGACGGATAAGTTTGGGAAATTCCAAATTCCATCAGCGTAATGGCCACATATTCCCATTTCGATCAAGGTCTGTCAGGGTTCATCGTCCTTGAGTCTTCCACCTTCCAGGCATTCTTAATGAAGACCAAAGAACGTTTGGACACCCGAGCTACTGAAGCTGAAGCAGAGGTGCCAATGATTCCCAATTGAAGTCAGCTCATGATAGTTTCAAATCGTTATCATCATTATCTCTATCCGGTAACTATCAGCAACTACCAGCTAATGTTATAACATGATACAACTATATATAACTATCATTATAATTAGTTGCTTCTAGACATCATGACATCAGGCGGCGGCCGCCATAGTGGTGTCTGCACGGCCATTGCGAAGCACAGGCAGAGCCTTAGGGAGGCTTTGCAAACATGGGGGGCTTCTCCAGTCTTCAAAAAGTAAATGCCTGGGTGATTGGTGTTCTCCCATAATATCCCATAATATCTCATGTCACAAGAACAACTTAGATAACTATCAACCAACCAGTAGCATGGGAAAGGATAGTTGTTCTTTTCATGGCTCAAATGGTCTCCCTGAGCTGAGTCTGTTGGACTCGGGCCGAAGGGTAGAACCACTGCTTTGGGGTCGGGTCACAGAAATTAGAGCTCTACTGGTCACTCCTTGGGACATGACGTGAGAAATTTGGGCCTCCTGCATCCCTTCAGCCCGTTTCTAGGCGCCGATCTGCATTCCTTCATCTTGAAGACTCGCGAACGCCTGGCTGACCAGGTGCCGCTGGCAAAGTCAGGTACATACCTTTCCCTTGGTGGGGTGACAAATCGAAGGGTACTGTCAAACAGCCAACAGGTAAGATGATGGAATATGGTATATCTCCCGATTCTTTCCAAAAGTTCTTCATGGTTGGTAATTTAGCACAAATGGGGATACCCTCCCGAAATGATCTAGCTTAATAGGTGCAGCTGCGGGATGATTGTTGGCACATGTTACATGTTAACACGCCTGGGCAGTAGCATACCTCACTTTGACATGCTTCAGCTCGATTTTCACTTCTATGGTTTGATCATGTCGGACCAAGTAACCCGTGGATACAAACATAGGACTGCAAAACTCCTCGGCATACCTGCAAGAAACCCACCATTGAATAGAATTAAAACCGACCTTCAACAATGTCCTGAACCCAACAACAATTCTTGTTGTGTCATCGGTTTTTTGACCGAACATCTCGATCAAATTTCCAGCAATTATATATATATATATATACATATGCAACATTTCTGTGAGAGAGAGTTGTAGGTTCAGCTTTGACTATGAACATGGCTCGGAGGCTTCAAGAAGGAGAATTTCCCAACGAACACATCCCAATGAGCTGAACATGGCACCTCTCAAATTTCATTATCTCGAAAGCGTAAAACCAGTGGTCGCTGCTGTGCGGTGGCCGTTTCAACTTTGTTTACAGGAAGTTCTTTGGAAGCGTCACGTCAAGTACTCCCACTTTTTAGTTTTCTTTCCCATCAGTATCTGTGGGATTTCCATTTACAATCGTTTTGTTTTTCTGGTTGACAATATTGCACCACAAGCTTATACATCATGAAAGTATATCATCCATTAATTTCCATTCTTTCTACAGCGATATGCAGTTCATGTCGAACTACACGTCTACAGCAGCTTTCCGCCAGCCAAACGGAGAAACAAGATGGTAAAAGAGAAAATGAGAATCTGTAGGCTGCGGGATAAGCTGCTAACCAGCACCTATAACGGGGGACCCGATGGTGTTTGTTGGTGGACCCCAAAACCACCGAAACAACGGAGCAATAGTGATCACGAAGGAGAAACAATCCATGAGGAGATCGGTCCCAAAATAAAAAAAGGAGAAAGTGAAAACCATGGAGTGACGGTGGTCTCGCGGCACGTCTGTGGCGGTCCCTGCGGGCTTTAGCTGCAAGATAATGGGGTTGACGTGCACAGAAGTAGAATTTCTGTCTTGGCCCCTCACACTGAAGTGGAGTTAGCTTAATCAAAAATCAAGGACCTGTGGTCCAACTTCAGAGTAAATTTCTTTATAAACAATTGCTTTATAAACCAGGACGGCTTTCAGTCCCGTGAGAACAATACATGGAAATTGCCACGTCCCCCTTCAGCACAGAATGACGAGGAGTATACATTCCAGCAAGAGAAGAGAGTGAAAGGTAGGAGCTGATGTGGAAGATTTCCCCCCTAGCCTTTCAGCTGGGAGTTGATGTGAAAAATCCAGAACATTGTGCGTGGAGAAGACGTCGATGAAGTAGAAAATTGGCTGGAATTAAAAACAGGAGCAGGATGTGTATCCGAAAACGAACCACAATGAGACCAAGCAAGGGATGGTCGAATTGGTACTGGTTCCAGCAAAACGGAGAATGAGCAAATGCGCAAGGCCCCCACAGCCTTGAGAAAGGAATTGAAACGACAAATCCAGAATATCGTGGTTGGAAAAAAGGCAGAAAAGGAAAAAATGGCCGGAACAAGAAGCAGGAACTGGAATATGGTCCGGAAGCGGTCCCCAAAGGGTTGCCCAAGTAGAAGATGAATGCTGTTTGAGTTGCACGCGAGGCGGACATTGCACCGAAAAAATGTATCCTGATTGTATATTCCTGAAAATACAGGGGCTTGCGAACAGAGCTAAAGGCTAGCTAAAGCATGAACCCGCGCTTAATGACATGTCCATATCTTTCACGCAATTTCCAGAAGTTTCCAGTTTCCATATATTTCCATGTTTGAAGTTCCGCCACTGTATATTTCCATGTCCATGCTTCTTTCACACAGTAGATCCACGCCAGAGGCCGCAGCCGAACGTGCTGCCCAACGCGCCAAAGAAGCCAAGGCGTGTCTGCCCGTTCCATATCCGTTTCATACTACTGAGATGTATCAATGGTTAACACATTTTTGAAATTTGGGGCCAATAACAAGAAACGCCATGCGTGTTTCACTACGTCTCTCACCAGTAAATGGAGACTTTCACGAATTCAAGTCCGAGTTCTTGATAAATATTGAAAATCTCAATTTAAGAGAGTGGAAATCCAGTTTTCCTCAAAATGGAATTACAGTTTTTTTTTTTTTTCGGGTCCCAATTTTGCTGGCTTCAAATCTCCACCTGTCTAAACCAAAGCAGACGGACGATATTCCTGGGTTCCAGGCTGTCATCAGGGTCCATGGCAACCTCATAGTGGTTTACATTATACAACTGTTTTAATTGGGACTATTTCAAGACAATTCTAAACCATGAATGGGGAAATCTTACAAGGTGAAGGTTGAAGGTTTTGGCTGCTCACGGGGGGTCCAGGATTTTTGTTCCTCAGAGGCTGCCGCCCTGGCGGCGAATGCAGATTTGGAGACCTTCCGGAAGGAATGTCAGGCAAGGTCACATTGGTACGACCATGGTTTCTCCGGCAAATTCAGGTCCTTATGGAGATCGGACCCATTGTTTGAATACCACTTTGGTCTGTCCTCAAAAAGTTGGTTTGGGGCAGGCGTTTGCCTTGGTTTTGTGCCCTGTGCCTGCGGCTGTACGTAGAGGGCAGTCGCAATGGCACGAACTCTTGCTCTAAAGGTGTGCAACATTTTTGATCCTTTGAAATGCTTGGGATCAAACACAGTGTTATTTCTTTACTGAAAAGTCACCGTGACCATGGTCACAATGGTTCTGTCATCCGACACACCATTACAATACTCCCTAAAACCATGGCAAGGAGAGTTTGTTTTTCCCTTTTTATATTGAGTGATTTGATTGGAAGATACGAACTGCAGCCAGGCAAGGATCGCTCAGAAACTGCTGTCCAAGATGCCACAGGCCTTGGAACGCACAGAAATGATGGGCTGTTGAATAGGATTTGGGCGGGAATACCCAACACATGAAATACAGTTAAAACGGAAAAACACAGCTTCAGCGGAGCTGGTGAAAACAACATCTTGCTACCAGGTGAAAGCTGGAGACGTGATGGGTGAAGGCGCTGAGGACCGCGCAATTTGAAAGCAGTGAACTGCAGAGTCTCTTCATGGGTTGTATGATGCATCCTGAATATTTTGTGGCTTTGCCCAAAAATTAGGGCACCCCAAAATCTAGTGACTTATCATCATTATCCTGAAAGATGGCAATGTTTGGGTATACAGCATGGTATACCCATATCTGGACAAACCCATATGATGGCCTGATGGCCCAAATACGATAGAGTATAATGTTGTACATATCCCAAGTGGTGCAGCTCACAAAAGGATCACTTTTTGGAGAGGGGCCGGCCTGCCAAAATTGCTCGACGCTGGCAGCAGATGAACAAACACATTGTTCCAATCTAATTTGGCCAATCACACCTACAACTTTTGGGCACCCAAATACATATCCCAGCCAGCTAGCTTGCCATCACCCTGGCCTGAAGTTTATGGTCCAGCTACCTTCCAGTGCAGATCGCGCTTAGTGTCTGCTTTATAAGTTTCCCTTCAAAACTCACCGCTTACCATAGTCTGACCTTTTGTGTCTCTGCTTCTCGAATCTGTTTCTGAATATCACTTCTTGTACCTCAAATCTTGATGCACATTTGCTCCGGAGGTCCAAAGACAACCTACCATGCCAGTTGTGGTTGGTTTGGAATGGGCTCATATGGGCTATGGTTTCAATGGAGTCCTGTAGCTGGTCTTGTAGTCCTGACATTCCTTTGATATGGGTCGTTATGGGTCAACACTGGAACCAAAGTTTCGGGCCGACCATCGAAACCGAGTGTCAGGGCGATGCTTGCACCTTCCATCGACGGAAGATCGCTATCGTTGGAGCGCGGAAACCAAGGGTTTGGACATGGTGCCAGGTACGGTGCTTTCATGATGTAGACCCAACAATCTACTCACATACTCCACTATTCGACTATTCTTTGCCAATTTTACAGATGCGGATGCTGTACTTTTTCCAAGCAAACTGGCTCATATGAGACCGAAAATTCTCGCAGCCGCTGGCAGATTTGAAAGTGTAGCTTAAGGTTTGACAGTTTCAGGTGGGTGTGCCGGGTTGAGATACAACTTTATACAGCCAAAAAGGCCCTGCAGAGGCCTGGTTTGTGAATGTTTTACCTAACCCGCAATGACCTGAATACTGTACCTAGAAGCCCTCAGACACAGCATTTTGGTTGGTTTGCCTTATGGCAATTGGGTCAAGTAATGAGGCCAAGCACTGGTGAATAGAAAACTGTTGCGGCCACCCAACCCTGGATCTTTTAATGATCCCACCAAAATGATCCAAACTGTCGGAAGGGCCCAAAATCATCCATGCCCCAAATTGGAGGGTGCTAACATGGTGTTGGTGTTACAAATAACCAACCATTTTGCAGGACCTGACTTTCGGTCCTTGCGTGACTGACTCGACATGCTTGCAGACCTACTATATACGTTGGGCCACAAATAAGGAGCTTCCACTCACCATGGTTTTAGCGGTCCCTGTAGTTGAGTTTTCCCTTCCTGCACATCGCTTTTGTGGGAAAATTCCGTCCAGGCTGGTCCAGTGGGCCTTTGGGCTGCCATGCTGCTGGCCCAGAAGGAGAGCCACAACCTGACCCCAAAAGGGGACCCCAAGGGCCCTAGATCTTCTGATCTACCTGTAGATACACTGTAGATGTACCTGTAAAACCTATGGGTCTACCTGGATCCGTTCAGGTTGACCCAAACTTTCAATCTTTGGCAGAATGGAATTTGGGGTGCAAAATGGTGCAAATCTCTCCCCAATGGAACGCTTTTTTGCATGCACTTATCACTGATGTATACTGATGTGGTATGTGTTTTTCTCAATTTTTCTCCACCAATTCTGGTATTTTGCACCTCACTGCAGTACCGCTGGACCGATTCCTCTGGAGCTTTGAGACTCCGACCTGACGCGCCCCAAATTGTGACTCGGATGTGAGTTGGTGCCATCGGAGAGCAGATCGTAGAAGAGCCTGCTATGATCTATGTAAGATGCAGATGATGACGATCTTGATGATGCAAATTTGGATGCGGGCGGTGGTAGTGGTGGTAGTGGTGGTAGCAGTGGTACTAGTGATAGACGTTGTGCCAATGTCACGGGCGTTGCGAAGGTTGCGAAGGTTAAAAGGCACGTCCTTGCGATGCGCAAAGCGTGTGATACGGTGACTAGGCTCGTCAAACATGTGAGAATATACAATGTGGTGAGTGTTGCGTTTCTGTGGGATGCACATGATGCACCATTTTTCCATCCCGCGGAAGCCTATCACTCCAGCTCCAGGTTGTGATGGAAGCGAGGCTGGTTCTGCCCCTGTTTAGACCGGCTCACTCATCATACATTGAGATTGTTCCGACTATCCATTTGACGATGAGAGACCAATAGGTTTGAAATCCATTCCCCAAACGACTTTCCAAAAGGTAAGTTCCCTCCTGACTTGTGTTACTTTATTTCTTCCATGAGGGACCCAGTTGGCTGTTGCTTGTCCACTTGTGTGCTCGTCAAGGAAATCACAGTGTAGGACTCACAGATAGTATATTAACCCGTTTGGGATTTCACACAGGGATGTGCCCCTTTTCAGGTTTACAAGCCAGGAGGCTTCCAAAGCCGAAATTATGAAAGCTTGCATTCATCAAACGGACGAAATCTACACCTACCTATCCAGAAGGGAACAGAAGTGCCAAAGGAACGGTGGCATTTTCCATCTTTGACCTTCCTTGCAAAACAGCAGCCTTTCTTGGGTGGGCGAGGACATGATTCTATCAGAGATTCACCAATTCCCAGTCAACATGCCCCATTTTTTCGGGCGCATGTTGGGCGCAGGTTGAGCACGGGTCGGGCACGGGTCGGGCGCAGGTTGAGCACGGGTCGGGCCACTGCTTTGGCTTTTTTCTAGCTAATATAGATGTAAAAGTTGGAGGGCGCTTCCAGTTTGAGATGTTTCTTCCGAGTTTGCAGAAGGTTTGGCTCAGTTTAAGGTCCGACCTATTGTAATCAATGCAAAATGGGAACCTTTGCCCAAAAATACTGATAATATATATATATATATTATAATATTGATAGATTATTTACCAGCCATATTTCATTTTTTTTGACATTCAAGGAAAATGGACCTCGCTTTTTTTCCTTCAAGAAAATCAACATAGCACAAACCCATCCTCCAAGAGTGCATTATGAAGGAAGGAGGACGGACTTTATTGTTTGGTCGGTTCATCGACGTCACTTTTGCGTGGCAGGCGTGGCAGTTACGGCCACACACAACTCTGTCCCACACAACTCTTTCACGCTCACAACTTTTTCACACAGAACTCTTTCACACAACTCTCACACACACAACTCTTTCACAATGACTTTTCTGTGGCAGGCGTGGCATTTGGTGACACCGATGGTGCTTTTGTGTGGCAGACGTGGCACTCACGGCACTAGGCTGGCTTTGGTGGCGCGCTTGGTGTGGCAGGCGTGGCACTTGGTGACATCGACGGTGCTTTTGTATGCTTTTGTGTGACAGGTGTGGTACTTACGGGGCTCGGATGGCTCTGGTGGCGCGCTTTATCACCGGCATTTGGTGACATTGATGGTGCTTTTGTGTGGCACGCATGGCGCTTGTTGCTTGAATGACAACTCATTCACACACACACAACTCACACAACTCTTTCACACGCACAGCATTGTCACAGACAACTCTTGCACACACAGCGCTTTCACACACAACTCTTTGACACACACACATCTTTCTGATACAACATTGTCACACACACACAACTTTGTCACACACAGCACTTTCACACACAACTCTTTCCCACACAACTCTTTCACCCACACAGCATTTTCACACACAACTCCTTAAGACACACACACACACAACTCTGTGACACGCACAACATTGTCACACACACACACAACTCTTTAACACGCAGCTCTTTCACACACACACAACTCTGTCACTCACAGTTCTTTCACACAATCTGTCTTCCACAATGTCCTTTTTCTTTCCTGCCTTTCCCATCTCATTTTCACATCTGCTTGGTGCTTATTGGAAGAAATTTACATGTGGGGTTATCCGGTCTTTTAATTTCGTTTTTGTACTATTCGCGTTGGGCCCTTCCTATTGTGTTTTTAAAATGGACAGCCTTGGCAGAAGGAAAGTTTAGCAGCACAACATTGGGACAACATCTACCGCATGTAGCTTGGTGTGGCTGGAACATTATCGAAATGGGTAAGTGGCAAAAAAACTTGCTTAGAAAGGGTTGGTTGGGCTAGCGGCTAGTAACGAGGGAGCAGCCTGGCTACAAGGGGTAATCCAATCTAGGAGGGAAAGGGCCGGTTGGCCAAGGGGGCAAAAAACTACAAATGTTTGTTGGAGAGGGTTGCGCATGACAGCCCTTAAAAAGGGTTTGGGGCCAGCTGTTGGGGCCGGCTCGGAAAAAGCGAGGGCTAGGTTAACAAAAATCATCGCTCTTAGGCAAGAAACTTAAGCTTGAAGGTCTTGGGTGTGCCCCCAAGAGAGAAAAAGGCTTTACTTTCAAAGGTGATTATTATTGCCCTGGTTTGACCTAGGCACCAACCTGTGTTGGCGAACCAACTCCAAACAAACACAACCAGACCTAAATAAATTGTAAACCAATCGGAAATAAACCCTAAACCAAACCCAAACACCAACCCTCAATAGACCCTGAATAGATCTTAAACCAAGTCTAAATAACCCTTAGCCAACCGCTAATAACCTCTAAACCAAACCCAAATATACCCCAAACTAACCCTAATTCTATCTTAAGCCAACCCTAAATAGACCGTTAACCAGACCTTGATAAACCTTTAACCAACCATGGAAAATGAGAGGTTCGAACTCCAAAATGTTGCTAATAAAATACCATGCTATTGCAAATTTTAGGTCTGAAAACGCTGCAATGCAAAGAACATATTTTGATCGCAAAAAACGAAGAGACCATGCCAATGAGTGATTTCCAGGTCCACTGTGCTGCAAAGACCCTACGGGTGAAAGGTTCCAGTACAGAAGTGCTAGGCCATAGAATGTGAGAGCTCACCGAACTCACCTCATTTTTTTTTGCGTCTTGGCAGACCTGGTCCCTGTGCAGGTCAATGGCCAGTCATTGTACTCGCACAGACATCAGGATGGGATGGGTCCATGCCTGGATGAGCATCCCATGCCCAAGGGATCCTTCCAAGGATGTTTCAGGATCTTTAGAGTTTGTAAAGCTTTAAAAACCCAAGCCCGGCCCTTGTGGGTAAACACCACACCTCACTGGTAACCTTGGCGATACCTTTTTTTTCTTTTTCCTGGGGATCTCCTGGCGTTGGTCCGTGTGTCAGCTGACTTGCCCGTCACCAAAGAGCTTGATGCCTGCAGGCTCTACAGAAACAAGTCTGGTAACCATCTGGGTTTGATGAATATCATGATCCATGGACTCACAGCATTTGACCAATATCTATCATGTGCAGAGGGCTTAAACAAAATGAGCGTTTCTATAGGGGCGGGAAGATTTCCACTGGGTTCCCTACTCTCATAGAAATGAGATCTAGCAGATCCCCAGTTTGATTCTCCAGGATAGCTTTGTCATCCTCCACTCGTTCGATGCTGGACGCCTTAGCTCACTCCATCCCTTGGCCATTTGTGAATCCTGAGAGATCCTGAGAGGTTGAGCATCCGCCAGGGAAAGCATTGAAACCTCATGAAACCTGTAGGATTTTGTAGGACTATTCCAGGGCAGAGGACATTCCATCCGGACCATCCAGGTGATTCTATATTACGATGTCATGTTGGGATTTGCCACTTCGGATGTGTTTTTATCCCAGTATGAAGACACAGAATGACGGACGCAGATCAAACAGCCAAGGTTAGATCAGCAAACACGTTCGCGAGCCTTTTCCTCGGGAATGCCGGTAGCAGAGATCGAGGAGAGTGCAGAGTGTTTGGAACACTCCTGGGTGTCCTTTTTTCACCAGACAACTCAGGAAAACGCTATCTTGAAACATCTTGAAGCCACCAATCAGATCCGGGCGTAATTTGTTGTGGCAAACTTTTGTGAACTTCTGTCTTTTGGCTTTCACACCACACTTGTGTCCAACACGATCCCACTCTTGAGAATCTATTCTTGGCAATGCTGGACCCCAAAAAAGATAGATAAATAGATATATATATATATATGTATATATAACTTATAGCTATATTTACAATATCTTATGATTCTCATTCATTATCCCTAAATATAATCACCCATGTGGGGCCCTGAGGAGTTGGGCTTATGAAAAAAGGGTCATGAAGGCGCTGCCGCGATCACCGCGTGAGGAAAACTTTCTGCGGCGTTGGAGGAAGGCCTGCAGGGCCCGGAGGGCCCGGAGGGCCTTCGGCACATTTTCCTCAGATCTTTTCGGATCTTTTCGTGGATCTGTTCGGTGTTGGATCTTGGACAGTTACGGATAGTTTGATCATATGAATCATATCTTCTTGGAGAGTGCAGCAAAGGATCACATGTTGAAGTTGTTATGTCTATTCTACCGCTATATGCTATTCATTCCTAGAGGGATGTTTCTTTGGTGAATTTTCTCGCATGCTGACACCCTACAACTTTGATCATGGAAGGAGCAAATGGCGACATGTTTGGATGGACCTCTATCCGATATCTCTGGATATCGGCAGATCAAGATCTCCTGGCCTTAGGGTAGCGCTGAAGTGTCCTATCGTCCTATCGCCTTTTCGTGTGGTATCCCAAGCGGCCTGCAGGTTGCAGGCGTCGAGGCCCGGATTGAATACGAGGCAGCAGTTCAGGAGTGGATCTGCGCCGGGAACAATCAAATCTGTATATTCATGTGGAATTCATGTGGATACTTTTAATTTGTGTTTGATCGAACTTCGATGATTTTGTGACAGGAGTAGCTTTAGTATGCTTTAGTTCGCTGGATTTTTGCGAGATATTCCACAATATAGGGGGAATTTACACATCCACGAAAAGGCGTTGATACATTGAGTGACCACCAAAGTTTCACCTTCTCTGGGGTGACTGGCGTGCGAGGATCCAAAAGACTTGAATGGCTATGATGGCATTCTTTGGAGTGCCGGCAGGCGGTCCTTAAACGAGGCGTCAGGGAAAACAGTTACTGATACTGGCAGTTAGGTTGTGAATGGTTGTGAGATATTTGACATCTAAAGGTGATTCGGCATCCGCGACAAGTTTTTGCCACTTTAAGTGTGATCGAGCCGCCCTAGTTTTGCGGTGAGGCTCTTCGAAAAGACCTGGGATGCGAGGCCAACGCAACTGTCGATGTTGCGGCAATAAAACGCGCCATGGTGACATCCACTTCTTTAGGAGCTTTATCCACTTTTGAATGTCTAAAAATTGTGCTTTTTCGCCGAGAACAGGAAGTGGCATGGGAAGTCAATTCAGCTGGTAGTGCATGCAGTGTTAGCATGTGTGAATAGTATGGTCTCGAACGTCAGCCCAAGGTTCCACTTGCAGCCGATTCGGTCGACTGGTGAAGCGATTCGGTCCGGTCCCGTGCAGGTCAGAATTGGCGACAGTCAGAAGGTCATTGTATTCCAGGCCGAGGGTAGGACGTATTCAGCTGCAAATCGGTGGGTTCCACATACCCTCTGGTAAACTAACATAACTATGGAAAATCACCATTCTTAATGGGAAAATCAATTATAAATTGCCATTTTCAATAGCTATGTTAAATTACCAGAGGGTAAATTGGAACATCAAAAAGAACAATCACCGACACTGTGGCTTGGTGTGTCGCTATGGAAGGCGGGTTTTGGGTCGCTTTGGAATGAGGCCAACAATGTTATATTCATAGATGTGAAGCAAATATCAAGATACACAAAACACAAGTTTTGAGCTAATAGCAGCTATGGCCAGCTGGATTCTTTTTCTGGAAGAAACCAGTGAAACCAGCCCCAGCAACGCAGCGCAGGTTCAAGAATTGTTGGCCGGTGATGCGTGGCATTTGAGCAGCCCGAGCCCCAGGATGCCCCAGGGCTCCAGGGAAAATCCATCAACCCCAGCCCTGCGCGGATCCCAGGTCTGGACCTCTCGGGAGCTGCTCAACAGGTGTGACTCCTGCGCCCAAATAACAGGGGGATTGGAGTTTTTTGGGGTAAATTTGAGCCCAAAAATGGTGGCTGTAACTTGCTTCTCTGTCTCAGTTTCACCAAATTTTGAAATTTATTCCCTACTGCTCCAAATGAAGATGGGCAAGGGACAGCACACCTTTCAAACAGAAGCAGCCCCAGCTTCAGGATTTGGTGAAACTACTGCAGCCACTGGTCAGCGATTTCCCTGTCCTGAGATATAGCCTGAGATCAAGTTGATACCACCTGGATTGTCGTGTCTGGATGGGATTCTGAGATCCTATAACCTGCTTAAAGTATGATATGTGATTCAAAAATACTACAACCCACTTAGAACAATATTATGAAATTATGAGTGTCTGAAAGTTGGTGATTTTCATGACATGGCTTGGAACAACTTCAGGCTGGCCATGTGCCACAGCTTCGAGTAATGTTGCGCCCCGGATTTGAAGGAGCCTGTGCCTGCTGGCCTGGTAGCTTAGCTTGGGCATGGGAGGGTCAAAAACCAAGTTGGCTGAGTTATACGCAAAGGGTCACTCCGAAAATTATCTAAAAAGTGGGTTACAACATGTTGGGTCTACCGGGGGGGTTTGCCCGGAATTTTAACATGTGGGGTGGGGTGGGGTGG
>Ga0126342_10014597_pt1 | contig 13853 bp, 10 predicted proteins | sample Cyp1metagenome_FD_92528 | JGI IMG/M metagenome (GOLD analysis project Ga0126342, IMG submission 92528) | Coral microbial communities from Lord Howe Island, Old Settlement Bay, Australia - Cyphastrea 1 metagenome | ecosystem: Host-associated > Invertebrates > Cnidaria > Coral ...
TGTGTGTGTATGTGTATGTATATGTGTATGTATATGTGTATGTATATGTGTATGTACTGTATGTGTATGTATGTGTATCTGTATGTACTGTATGGTATGGTATGGTATGGTATGGTATGGTATGGATGTATGTACGTATGTAAGTCTTACATAACATCTTTATATATATATATATATACATATATATGTATGTATGTATGTCATTAAATATGTGTTTATATCAATATATATATATATATCCTATTACTATATACTTTATGACTTATGACCAATATAATTATATATATATATAAACATGTAACACATGCAGTCAACAGTTAGAAATAAAACCACACAAACACACACAAAGACCTACACAAAAACCCACCGTTGACAATTTCAGGTCGCCAGGCAACTGCCCATCAAACCAATCCAGCACCAAGCGATACTCCGTTGGATATCTTGGGCCCACAGAGGCGAGGCGGGCTAGAAAAGGGCGTCATGCCACAGCGCTGAAAAAATGATTTGGTGGTTTCCAACGGATTTAGCATGTCCCTAGGAAACATGGTGATTTTGCGTAGAAAACGATGCTTACGCTAGTAAAAACAGTGATTCTTCAATATTCTTCGTAGCTATCTTCAATTCACGGAGGGTAGGGGGTAGCAACCAAAACAAATTGGATGACTAAATGGATGGCTCAACACAACTGGGACCCTAGTTTCCACTGCCATAGCGACGGGTGGTCAAAAAAAAAAAGTGGGAACCCCTGTTCACCAGAGGAAACCATCTGGAACTGGCAATGGTCTGATTATAGGCTATAGGTTGGTGTAGTGAAGTTTAGTCTGCCCAGCAGATTTCCAGTCAAGATAGTTACTTCACTCAGTCGAGAACGACATTCGGAATGTCAACCAGTCATCGACCCATCCCGGCGGTTTGACAAATTCAAGGGACTTCATCAGTTTTTGATGGTTAAATTAACATTCTTTGATGTGTAATTCATCACGTTTGATGGTTACATCACCATCTTAAATCTGTAAACCACCATTTTTCATAAGCAAATCACTATTTCTGATGTTTAAAATCACCATCTTTTGATGGGCAAATCACCACTTGATACCTCAGATTTTTTTGCAGCGCACCCTGGCTGCGTCCAGGGACCGGAGCAAAAGACCAAAATGTTCCAAGGTATTCGGCAAGGTTTCGCAGTGTGCAAGGGGCAACAGACCCACCTGAGCAGGACATACCACTCCATGAAAATATCACCCGATATTGCATAGCAATGCTACTATATGTTCCTATTTACGTGTCGGTATATGTTGCTACATGTATGTATGTATATATATATATATTTATTTATCATTATTTATCTGTGTGTGTGATGTTACTAAATATATTATACATACATTACTGCTTCGGAGATTTGTTTGGCAATTGGCGCTGCAAGATTGGACCAGGATGACCCTGAAATTTGGAATCATGTTTGTCGTAAAACAGTAGGAAATCATCCCCATGGTTACCATGAATGGGTGGTATAAACCATGAAAATATGGGTGGTTTAAATTTGGATGTCTAAGAAAAACATAATTAATATATGCAAAATGCACTGTATCAAAATGTGTTGCGTTCACTCTGGGTCTTCAAGTTTGAAATTGGCCAACTCGTCATTTGTCAGCCAGGCACCTCTGGATTGGGATCCAACAAGTCGTAGCCCAAGGATCTCGCGATGGGCGCGTGAAACTCCAAAGTGCTCCTGGCGTCAGGATGGGCGTTCTGACATGTTGTGACATTGTGGCTTCAGGATCGGCAGCAATTTTCAACAACATGATTTCATCCAAAATGATGAAAAAATCATCAAGAAATACAGTGATTTAACATGATTCAACCACATTCAACCTGGGTTGGGTCAACCAACCATTATAACAGTCGCATGACATAGCCTCAGGAGTTGATGTCCTGGACTGTGGCTGGGGAAGGGAGAATCCCCACGCGACAACAATCCCAGGTGATTGACGATGGACGTGTAAATTGTGTCAATCCCTAGGGTTTTTACACTTGAATCATGTTGAATCCTTATCTGTTCTCAATTGAAGTCCGATGAAGTCAGAACCTTCCGAAAGTTCAGCCAGCCGGCCTCGCTAAGGCTTGAGCCATCGCATCTTCCTCAATCAGCAATCCAGCGAGGGTGAAGATTAAAAACCCCCTGAAACATTCAGCAACATGGGGGTATGATTATGATATCACTAAGATATAATTGGGATATAATATGATGGTTATCCTGCAGCATTCTTACATGCAATGGAAAATCCTCGTAGATATTATAAAGTAGATGACTCTCCTTCATTGAATTCCGGAATTTCCCGCTGCCACATTTGATTACAGGAGCTGGTCCAAGCAGTGTGCCCGGTATACCCCCGATTCCTCGTCGAACAGAACAAACATCGAGCTTTAGAAGATCAAATTCCACGCTTGGAATGGGCCTGTTGTGCCTTTTTCGGCAATGTTTGACTCATTTTTTTGAATGGATCTTGGCCAGAAAAAGTATGACGACCCATCAACAAGAGGCTCTGGATCTTGGCCAGAAATGCTACCACGGGACTCCCCATGGGGAGACCATCCCCTTTGAAGCCGGAAAGCCATGAAACTTGTGGCACATAAGAGCCATGGTCAAACAACATGACCCCCGAGTTGGTTACTGAGTAACTGATCCCTTTGCAAAATGAATTTCCCATTAATATCATAATCAATCCTATTAAGACCTCATTAACAGCACACTAAATTTTAATAAAGCACCGCAAATATCCGTAAATCCCATATATATATATTTATATATATACAACTAATATCCCATATATATCCCATTAATACCTCATTCATATCCCACTACTTTGTCCCATTGAATCATTAGACGCCCGATTCAATCTCCATGGGTTCCCGTGGTTTTCGCCGACCTAGCTGCTGGTGAGTGCAGTTCAGCCAGTCTCAGTGCACGACCGGTCCTTGGGCGTAACACTTTCTTGAGACCTGTCAACGGATGACATATATATAGTTTATGTTTATAGATATGTGACAACCATCCAAACAGGTGCATTCCGCAGATGTTTAAGCAACATACTTGTTGTTTGGTTTTGTTTAAGTTTTAGACCTACAGTATATATCTGTGTGGGCACGGTTCTATATATATATATATGAGAGGTTCATATGTTTTTTCCCCTTGCAGGAATTGGCATGACTTGACATTATTTGTTTAACTATATCCCAAGTGGAGGGTGGCCTCAACAATTAAACCCCCAAGATCCCATTGGATTACCATGCTTCGTGTTGAGACCAAACCATATCAACAAGTTTGGTGCACAATGGCTTTCAGGGATCTACAGATTTCATCAGATTTCTAGAGTACAAATCTATTTACCATCTGGTTATGACTAACAGTTCGCCATGGAAAGATCCACCATGCTATGAAAAGTTCGGTAAACCATCTATTTCGATTAGGGCCATGGCTTAACCATGGCGAACTGCTAGTCATAACCAGAGGGTTTTCATGGTCTCCGATTTCCTGCGGCAGGGTGGTTTTTGTACTGGGAACTGATGAACTCAGGCGGACTATGGCTGACTTAATTCTGTTTGAAAAAAGTGCTGAAAACATCTAACAGCACCCCGACTAACATGGCCAAATGGAAAACGATCAATCTACCCTCTGGTAATTCGGCAGTCCCATGGGGCCTTCCAAACAAAACGCGGCATGCTGGACTCAATGGAACCAAACAACGACACGTCAGCAACTTGTTTTAGAAATGTGGCGGTGCATGATATGTCCTTCCAAAAATCTATATGTCTTCCATTAACAATATTGGAATATCCAACTATTTGCCATTCTTTGCCATTATTTACCATTTTGAAATATGGTTCATCTTGTTGCCATTATTGGCCATTCTGAATGCCACTTCAACTACCGAAATCCCGAATGATTTTGCAGTTTTTTTCACCAGTCGGGCCCCGGGTTTCTAGAGTTTGCCCCATTGCCTCACCCATTGGGGTTGGGCAACATCTTTGGAGCCGGGCCCGAAGATTGGACAGATGTTTTTTGTCATCATGGGCGTGCTGTATACCATATATGATGCAATATATATAATTATATATGTATATATGCATTATAATATTATATATATAGAGAATTATATTGATATATTCTGATTATGCGCCATAGCGCCCGCACACACATGTATACATATATATATATATACACATATGATTACATATGATTACATATGATTACATATGACATATGTATATATACATATGTATACATATGTAAACACATATGTAACAATGCATTTATACATACATACACACACATATATATATATATATACACAAGTTATTTTGTTCTACACGTTGCGTGCACAGGACAACACACACACATATATATATATTATAGCTAGATATGTAACTATGTTTACTTCTATACACACATCATCATTGGATATACCCCAAACTCTTCCGACGTCTTCACAATAAATGTATCCCAACATCCAACCTGCCAGTGCCCATGGTCGCTGGGACCAGTCACAGAAAAACGTTGTGGGCCGACGCAACAGCTTGATGAATTCGGTTCGGTTCAGATTTTGACATGCAGGCCATGTTGTAAGCCGTAGCTGGCGAAATGATCTATATATAGTAATTCATCAACTTGAGATAAGGATTCTGCCGAAGAATCCTCAAACAAGTCATTTACGGTGATTTCAACCTGTAGCTACAATCAAACAACATCTGAACACCAGTAATAAATCAAATAACATCAAATGGGGTGCTTGCCCAGAAGACAGTCGGGGCTTTTATTTTCTCCGACATCTTGAGCAGAGTCATCCAACTGGAAAAGGATTTGCAAACAAAGTCATCCAAGCCTTGCTGATAAACCATTGCAATCATGAGGTTTCCCATTTCCAGATTCTATTTCTGTTTGAACTGCCAGTGGTCAATTTACATCTGTACATCTCATGTCAGTCGTAGACCAACAAAAATACCGTGGATTCTCGAAACTCAACGCAGAACAACCAGGTAAATCAATGTAAATCAGGAATGTCAATACAATAGAATTTGCACAGTTCATTTCATTGGTGACATCTTGGCACCCAGTGACCCAGTGCAAAAAAACTGGTACTTAGTGGGAAAAACAACAGATGCCCGTTCTAGATGATCTCCCAGTGAGTTTTTTTATGATCGCCGTGTGTGCCGGAGGGTCAGCCTGTGCCAAAGTCTGAAGAACAGGAAGATCCAAACGGAGTCATAAAGGTCAGACAGGTTGACCGGATCTTCTCCGAGGTTAACGACTCGTGATTTGTTTGTGGTTCCAAGCCCAACCATTTATGGAAATAAATGGCAATATGTGGGGTGGTTTCTAATAGTTTGTGTACATTTGGGTTGCCATAGTACTGATTAGGTCATGGCGGTCATGGTTTTATTCATGTGTTCGTCCCTTTTTTTCCACCACATGTGGTTAGCTATAACATAGCTAAACCACCAACCATGGTGGAGAAAGCAGATCGGCTAAATCACCAAGATACATATGCATGCAAGAAATGAATATTTATATGCCCCTACACACATAAAGAAACAAATCAACAAATGAAACACACACACACATGTATGTATAAATATATATATATATATACATACACGTAAACGCACATGTCACACAACCATATACGCATAGGACTTAGGATATGTGCAATATGACATATGTATTGCCTGTTGTTCTCAAGGACTTGAACCTGTGTATGCGAACCACTAACCGCTAAGCGTTAACCGTTGACCTCAGGGATTATCCAAAACAGGCCTTGGCGCTGCTTTTCCAAGGGCGGAGGATCCCAGTCGATCGCACCTGGCAGCAGCTGCTCGACCACAGAATCTGGTGCTGCTGTTGTAAACCTGCCATTGCTCTGTTCAGTTTCGCCCCGTGCATCGGTTTGGTACAGGAAGCCGCACGGACAGGCGCTGTACCAGTGACCATCTCAACACTTCTTCTATCTTCTCCAACTTAGAATTGTGAGGAATCAAGTCTGAGAAGTGGCTGCTATCAGTCAGTTTGCATGGAATCTAATCAGAGAATCTACATAACACCAAAACATCCAAGAACATCCAAGAACCTGTTTCTTACACCTGCGCCGCTACTGCCCTCGCAGAGTGCCCAACAATGGCCCCACCGTCAGGGTCTGCTCCGAACATTTGGGGATGGAAAGAATCGAATGGAAGGTGACCCTCTTAGTGAAACAAATCACTAACAAATGCACCAGCAACTGGACGTCCTGCTAGCATCTTGTACTATAGCTTCATGAAATCTTTTATATAGATAAATCATACCTGGTTGGAAGTATACCTACCCCACTGAAAAATATGAGTTCGTCAGTTGGGATTCTGAAATTCCCAATCTATGGAAAAATAAAAACATGTTCCAAACCATCAACCAGATACTGTGAAATACTGTTAATGATGGCTACGAAAATTAGCCAATCATCCTGGTAGTATCTGGTTGTTCATCAAACCCCTGTGGGGTCATGACGCGAACATCCTGCAACAGGCTTTCAACTGGGGGGCAATGGTCAACTCAGAACACCATACCAAGTTATACATATATATTAACATATATATATATATAAATGTATATGCATATAAACATATAACACACACATATACATATATATACATATAGATATACTGCGTTATATTGCAGCTATATCAACTATGATGTATATAGACATGTAATAGCGCATTCAATACTCCACTATAGTTGAAGGGTTCGAACATGTTGTTCAAATATGTTCAAATTTTGAACTGTTCAAAGTAAATTCCCAGGAAGAGTGGGTCCAAAGAAGTACTCAGGTCCAAACATGTCGAAACGCTTCCAATTTCATGGGAAGTATGCCAAGGCTGGAGAGTTCAACGTAGTAGACTCGAAGCTTCTACTTTTCTCCTCAGTTCCGGACAGTTCATTTTGGGGAATAAAGGGTACCTGGAGTTCCAACTGGGCCTTTACTGGGAGGCCAAGATCAACGCATTGTTGGAAAAACCCCGGGTTGAGTCGGCGCAATTGGCAAAAGGTGACCGTCATCGTTCATCATGGGTCATTGTCTGTGGTCATCCGATACAGTACCTCCAATAATGTTGGTAAAACAATGCCATAAAGCCATAAACCATCCCCCAGATCACCATTTTTTTAGGTGGTATGGTTATCATTCCCACTCCTGGGTGGAAGAAAAGTACCCTCCAATACTGGGAATGAAAATATATAGCAACTCCCAAATTTGTCAAAGGTGGCCTGGCTCAAAGTTGGTCCAGACTCAGTGCTGTTCCCAAGTATCAATCGTCATCTTGAATCAAACCGTCAGCATACAGTTAGACAATACTCAGTTTCTGCATTACATCCTTTGTGTCCATACCCATTCATCTGTACAATGTGTAGCTCTACTAATACATGTAGTGCATATAGTTATAATGGGAAAGGTCACGGCAGCAAGCGAGCACCCGCAAATATGATTGGCATTGTTTTAGTACCAAGAATGATCAGCTCACCACCTGTGGATATGTGTGGTTCTTATTGCAAACAGCTGCTTCAGTGTGGTGAGGTTTCCACATGTTTCCACTTACTTTCCCGGAGGAAGAAAACCACTCTCTAGTTGGTGTTTTCAACCCAAGTCCAGTCCCACAAGCATTGATCATCAAAATATTGATGAATATCTTTGAATATCAGAACACGATTTGTGGCTCCACATCCATCATCCAACATCCAATGGCTCCAACGGCCAGGCTCCAATGGATTCAATGGTTCCATGTTGTCCTGGATGAAGGTGACCAGTTCACTAAATAGCCTTGCCATGGCCGAGGGATGCCGAGGGACCACTGGTGACCTGCTTGGAAAAAATGGGGGAATGGGATGACAGAAATTTATGGATCATTCCCTCATTCCCTACCAAGCACCACTAAGCAACTTCTGTTTTCTCCCTGGTCTTAGAGCATCCATTTTTGAGGGTAAATCATTTTGACCGACAGCCAGTTAAGGGTGGTCAACCAAGACTATTGCGAAGATGTTCGAAGCAAATGCTCAAGCTGTATCCCTTGGCTGATGTTCAGGGGAGAATTGGGGCTCACAATCATCGCCCAAACTTACATACCAGGGACAAAAGGAGCACGTATATTGAAGTCACTATGTGGCAGTGGGTCAAAACCTTGTACCCCTGGTGAACATAAAAATAGCTGGTAAATGGATGTTCATCCCTCTAAAAATGGTATTAATAGGTATTGATTCATAGCCATGTAATAAACCATCCACAATCAGCAGAAAACCATTGGATTGCAGAGCTGTTCCAACGAAGTTGTCCTTCAACCCGCCTGGAGAACTGTTGCCAGACTCGGGAATTTCTTGGGGCTGCATGGAAATCCGGGCGCTCATTGAGAATGGATGACCACTGGCGATGTGAGGTGGCTAGAAAGCCAATCTTGAGACGAATAAGATCTAGTAAGCATATTCGCTAGGTGATTCGATGGAAAGGACCTCTACATATAGATCATATATAGATCATATAGTGGACAGCATGGCTCTCCATGTGAAGCACCCAGTCTTCCTGAAGTCGATTGCTGCGTCCGCAGGCCCCGTTGACGAAATCTGGGCGTCCAATCCAATCGATCCAAGAGCGAAGACCACCAGAACACAGTTGGAGAAGTTGTCCAAGACATAGAGTGGATTACAAAATGTTACATGTTTTTTCTATCACTACAATGAACCAATTCCTTTTATCATGGAGCTGTTTGAAATCCTGCTCAGAACCCCAATTCTTAACTTGCAACTGGCAACCCCTTAGGCCCTCGGGTGACTATTCGAAGCATCCGATCAGGGAAGTAGCCATAGTTTAGGCCCAGTTTTCAATTCAGTGTTTGGTGCGGAAAAAAAAAAACTAGTGACTACCGTGACGGTCACGAAGCCAGTCATAAAAAAAGCAACCCTACTTACCTTCGAAAACATATAAAATCATATACCTCTGGTTATTTAACATAGCTATTGAAAATTGTCCATTTATAGATGTTTTTCCCATTAAAACCTCCATTTATCAGGGATTTTCCATGGCTATGTTAAATAACCAGATGGTGAACCACCAAGGACCTGCAATGGTACTGTGGAAGAATCCATCTCGATGACCCAGTCTGATGATTTTCGTTTTTTCACCCAAGGCACGTTCGGATCTGAGCAAACCTCGGATAGATCATGATCGATCCTTTCCAAAATGGCACAGTTCGTCATGCTGTTTCCACATCATATTTTGGCACAGAACACATTCCACCAAGTCCTGCGGCTTCTCAAAAAGGCCCAGCCCTGGTCACTTTCTTTGGAAGACCCATACTCGGGATGAGCAGTTTTCGGGGTCGACAGTTGGCATAGTTGAGGGGCTATAGGTTGTATTGAATGTTCAAGCTGCCATTCTAGATTGAAAAAAAAACTGCGTGAAATATCCCATGTAGTTCGATGATTTTCTGTTAAACCCACCATTTATAGGCGAATTCCCTACCCCCAAACTTCCAATTTTCATGGCAAGGCGCTCCTCCCCGATGTATTTCCGCATCTCCACCATGTCTTTGACCTTGGCCCGCACTCGGCGCTGTCAACCAGACCTGTGGGGTTCCCCCCCAAAAAAAAGAAAGAAACAAACTTTGATGGGAATTTCATAGGATTTATGATTTTATGGGCATTTAATGTCATATTAGATGATAGTCTAAGGAAGTTCCAATAGACCCCGCACCGAGCATACCCTTTCCTACTCTTGTAGGATTTTTTAGGATGGGTTGTGAAAGATTGTGAAAGGATTCATTTCTTTTGGGGTGTTGGAGGGCCTTCCAATCATCTTAGATATAGATTCTTCAATTCCATTTTTCAGGATTGGTAATCTTACCTCTTGATTCTATTTCTTGGTATTTTTCTCCTTAATTTTCAGGGTGTTTTACTATCCATCCCTCAAAATCCCCTGGAGATTTTCCAAGTTCGCCCTGCGACTGGCCCCACCAAACAAAGCCATAGGCTTTAGGGGAAAGCAAAATCAAGCCTGTGTAGATCAATATGATCAATTGCAAACGGGATAACCATGGATAACCAACCAGGTTTTCCATAGTTTTTTTTCCATGTTTACTCGAAGGTAAGCCACTATCCAACCACGTTTTTCCGTCTGTGTCAAGGAGCCGTGGTCTTGTTGGAGCCGCGCAACATTAACATCGCCCGCATGAAATCCATGAATGAGACCTGAGCTTTAGGGATGGTCTATGCAACCCATAAATTGGTGATATATCCCGGTGGTTTATGATTGGTTTTACCACATGATATAGACATATATATCATTTATATGGACAGCATATCATATATATGCAACATATCTATATTATGCATTATTATATAGGGTATATATAGTGTTGTTTATCTTTAATTCTGACCAAAATAACTTTCGCAAAGACATCAAATCATCACGGCATGCGCCGGACGAGGGGCGGATTCTCCGTCTTCAAAAAGCATCTTACCTGGCCGCTGGCAGCGCAGTGGTGTTGATGAACCGATTAAGGTGAGGCCCCCCCGGGCCTATGCCGGTGAAATGTATTGGTTTTGAGAGCCTATTGACTGATATTGACTGTAGTTATATTGCAATAATTATGTTATACGAAAATGATCGAACATGTACGAAAAACTCTGGTTCTCCTATGTTCTATTTATAAATCACCTAGCTTGTATGGATGGGTTTCATCCTGCTGGGTTGGGGCCCTTGGGGCCCTTGATGTTCATGTCAGCACCCCTTTCCCCTCGGAATCTCCGACATTCATCGGAACGAGTTGCCATTGTCGAGCGCATTTTGGGGGTCAACCCCCAGCTTATTCAAAGCTCTCACCGCTTTCGGCTTGCGCAACAAGGATTTGAACTCCTGCCGGGGGCGATGATGACCGCAGGTTAAGCTGGTGCCACTGAAATGTCAGTTGGCTTTTTTGAACGCCATTAGCTATGTATCATGAAAACGTTTGCATAATAGATATCTGTTATAAATCCCAGTTGTCAGAGTTGTAAGACAACTTTCTTATCTTGGAGGTCCCACCTTTTGGAAGGCGTCGCATGCGAGCCAAACAAACAATCATTAAACACCTCCAATATCATCCAATAGCGATGCTGTGGTTTGCCTGAAAATAGGGAGCCACAAAAATTCCAATGGTTAATGGTTTATCATCATTCTCTATCTTTCTTTCTCTCTCTCTCTCTCTCCCTCTCCCTCCCTCTCTCTCTCTCTCTCTCTCTCTGCATCACCATCTTGTTGACTGACACTGCCAGAGGCAGAGGCGAGTATGTGTACATATGTGTACCATTGGGTACCCTATTTTCAGACACACTCAGACATACTGGTCAGCATAATTGGAATACTGAACAATGGGATGGTGATTAGGTGCCAATAAATTGAAACCGAAATGCGCACCCGGTGTGGCTACAAACTGGACAAATGCCCGACGATGGCTGATATCCGCGTGTGCTTCTGCCATTGCGCTGTATCGATACGAGAATATATCAAGCTGTTTCTGAAGTTTTAGATTTTCATACAATTATATACCATGAATCATTAATTATACCCATTAATTACCGTACTATCCCCATATTTTCTGAAGTGGAAATATGGACATGCCGTGATTTCTGCCCACATCCACACCGCTAGCTTGCTCGCTGTCCCTTTCTGAGATCATCCGATCACAGTAATCATCTTCCTGCGGGTGTGGCAGAACATGACATGTGGAATTTTCACCAAAGTTGTGGTCGAATTGATAGAGATACCGGTAATAGAGATAAAGCAAAATGACCTTCTCTAAATAAAATGAACGAAGTAAGTCAAGATAGAAAATTTTAACTAAAAAACATCGGGTCACAATTCATCATCTAAATTGCCAAGAATCAGATGGAATCTAAGTGTTGGAACTCTGTGGCCCACTGAAAAAACACGAGTGGGAACTGAAATCGACCGGCCTCCCAAAGGTCCACCCTTGGGTGGCTGAATGTGAATCCACATATCAGATAAAAACAAACTATACCCTCTTGTAATTTGGAAGTTTCTTGTGGAAAACAATCTTTGGTCACAGGAAAGTTATCGAACTAGATTTAAATGGGCCATGGCTTCCACAGCAAACTGTAACACATTACCGGAGCGTGTATGTAATATATATATATATAATATATATACACCTATATATATATATGTGTGTGTGTGACAGTGTGTGTGTGTGTGCTTGCATACTATATACATAATGTGCATATATATATATAATGTAAATATGTATGTAATATAGCTATACTATACGGGGATATATTTATATATATATATCTGGATGTATAACCAACCATGCTGGGAATATAACGGGTTCATATAACTGGGTCTTATCTCACCAAGCGGCATCCGGATCTTCTTTGTCACTTTGGATCAGCTGCCACAAGACCTCCGACGTATGCGCTGGGTGGGAGGCCGAGCCACACTTTCCCAAGACTAAACTAATATAGATGTGGCAGACCAATGGTTTTCGTAGGAAATGATCTACAAATGCTGAATTTTCCACATCTATGTATACTTTTGTAGGAGGGGGTAACTTAAACAATCTTCCTAAGAAAAGGTGGAGAATGACCGTTCATCACTACCAGTCAGATTCTTGATTATTGATCTGGACCAGAAAGCAGGAATAGGTCCATCAATCTGCTAATGGACCATATTTTCCAATCTTCCATGTGCTTGGAGATCATGGAGAGCGAAAGGGCCAGCGTAGTTACCCAACATAATGTCCCTACACGGTGGTGCCCCATCCAGTGATGTTTGTTGGTTTATAAATCATAGTAAGTATGGATATATCATGATATATCTACAATAAACCATAGTTTTTGGAGTTATGTGCACCAACTTGGCGATTCGGAATTGGGGCACCATCCTGTACCACAGCTTGTGACAAGCTTAACCCCTGTGCTCCACAATGCACCTTTCGTGCAAAGTCTGCCATCATTTGCTCTCGCTCGATGGTAGATACGGTTTTCACCTGCGAGAAATTGTGAAGGAACAAGAGTTGCCCATTTTTGGGGAGGAATCAAACATACCCTCTGGTAATAACTAACAAAGCTATTGCAAATGGTCCATTTATAGATTATTTACGTATTCAAAATGGTCATTGTCCAGTTCGCAAACTGTTATATAAATTACCAGATGGTAACGTCAATTAAATGGGCACCATACAAATGTGAAAAGGCTGATGGACAGCCGATGATTCTGTAAGATCATGGACTCAATGCTGATGGTGATGGTGATAAGTTCTACTACCACTTGCCAAGACATAATTAAGGCATTGTTTGATGAAAATGCAGATAATAGACATAGTATATCAATATGTATATATATATATATATGTGTGTATATATATATATACAGATTATAGATGATAATATATCAGGTTCTGCATGATATTAGCTATAATCGAAGGAAGTTTAGAAGTTAAACTTCCGACAATATGGACAGATGAAAAGCAGAGCAGGGAAGAGGCAGAGAGAAAAGAAAGATCAGAAGAAAGAAGATGCAGATGCGCGAAAAGGTAGGAAAGTAGCGAAACACTGTGTTTTTCCAATGATTTGAGGCTCCGGAGGGTCGAAAAGTAGGCTCGCTAAAGTGGCGGGTGCGGAGCCAGCTGGCCAGATGAGAGATGAAAAGTTGCACGCCGTCGTGGCGCGAAGCACATTTCGAAGTCAAAATGTACAAAACACACCATTGTCGGACCACTCTTGGAAGTTGAGATGTCGAAAAAGTGCACGCCGTTGTGGCGCGAAGCACATTTCGAAGTCAAAA
>Ga0126342_10014598_pt1 | contig 13853 bp, 16 predicted proteins | sample Cyp1metagenome_FD_92528 | JGI IMG/M metagenome (GOLD analysis project Ga0126342, IMG submission 92528) | Coral microbial communities from Lord Howe Island, Old Settlement Bay, Australia - Cyphastrea 1 metagenome | ecosystem: Host-associated > Invertebrates > Cnidaria > Coral ...
CAAGAAAATAAGAACAGCAACCCATTTTGTAGGGTTTCGAAAGGGACCTGTCATTTTGTAGGGGCATGACATGGAAGAGAATAGTTTCACTAGAAATTGTTGCGATCTTTCTTAAGAAGGTAAGCAACAACACACCAGTCCATATTGTAGACGTTCTGGCAGAAGACCTGTCATTTTGTAGGGGCGTGATGGGGGGGTGGCTATACAGCAAATAATCATAATCAAACATACGCGTTTAAAACATATACTCGCCGCACACAAAAGAGCGAGAAGAGAGCGAGATAGAGAAACAAAAACCTGGCAAATCAGGTGATACTTGGGTCTGTCTGTATTTCAAGAATTGAATTATATACAAGTGGAATACTTTAGCAAAATCACAACATGTTACCCAATGGATTCACTACAAAATGCAGGGGTTCCAGTCTTGAAGAATCCGCCATGGGCCCCGGTATTTTCACTACAAAATGCCATGGCCTGGCCGAGTTGTAGTGGGCCCTGGACCTTTTCACAAGGTGGCCTCACTACAAAATGACCTATAAAAAATAATGTTGTAGTGGCCTTAAGGCCACCCATTCTGTATGGTTAATTGGATTAGGGGATGTTTATTTTTTTTGCTAAATTATCGGATCAAAATATTTTGGTCCGACTGATCGTCTTCGTGCCTCAGACAAGTTTTCATTTTCTTAATGCCAAAAATATCCGGGTGTGTCTACAAATCGGATACATCATTCCATCCATTGGTTTGTCATCATTTTCCCAATCCAATGGCTGTGGTCCTTCATTCTCAGACGCGTGTCAAATCAGTGTTTCCTGCAAATTTCCGACAGAAATTGGCCAGTGGGCGGAAGGCTGAAACAGCCTGAAACATCCAAATATCAGCCTGAGGCATAAGCAAAGTTGCTGGTGCGCTGCCATCTGTTCCATACGATGGCCACGTGGGCCTACAAAAAGTGGATAGCTGAGAGCAATGCGGATTTTAGGATTGAAGAAAATGCTGACGTCCACACACATTGCAACTTCGATTCTGCGACTCCAAATATCATGTGTTCATGATCTTTCCTTGGCAAATCAGCATTGAAAGTGCGCATTTCAAACATGTGCCTGGAGCGTTGGGCTGGTTGGTGCGTCTTGCCTTAGCAAATTGCCAGTTTGCATCAAAACTGGGCTGGGTGAGCTTTAAGACTCATTCGACTCATCCCGCCAAAGATGCTACCAGGATATATAATATAATTAGATTGTGCCAGTTCAACTAAGAAGAACTAAGGGACAAATAACCACAGAGTGTAGAATATCAAGCGCAACACATTGAGGATTAGTGTTTTCCACGCGTAGACATCTGGTTTGGCCCACTTCACAAGTTGTTTATTGGACCTACGAACCGGCACTGTGGTTGCGGCAGCGTGTGCCAGCGTTGCCCCCGAAGTCCTTGCCGTAGCCAAATCACCAAGCAAGTCTTGAACCAACGGCGGAAACCGGATAACACCTCCATGACTCACCAGGAGATGCCCAGCTATGTTTGTTGGTTTATAACCTCGACTGATTTGCAAGTTTGATACATGTGACATAAAAACCAACGGTTAAACCTCAACCTCGTGAAATAAACCAACTTAGCGATTCCGAACTGGGGCATCGAGGCATCACCATGACTCATGCACAGTTGAGTCATGCCATGTTGGATCCCCGGTCTCCTTGGTCAAACAGCTTTCATCGCACAGAAACGACAGGCCGTCTCCATCGGGTGTGCCAATGGGAAGGAGCCAAAGGGCAACCTTACGCAGCTGCTGTCAGCTAGCCATGAATCAAAAATCCAAGGATGGAAACCAACAACGACCAAAGTGACCTGAGAATAACTTAAAATTACAATCCAATGACATATACTGGAATGACAATCACCTTAAAACGATGAAATGGGTTAGAAACCACATTCAGAACAAATGTATATTATGATATTCACGACGATGTTAAAACCTGAGTTTAAAAAATGGTCCGCACAGTCAATATCTGCCCGCTGGGCGCGCTGCGTTCTGTCCAAGGGCTGCTCGGAAATTGGCAAAGAAACCAATATCATACCTCTGCAGGCCAGAAGTATATCACCATTCTGCATTTCCTGATTGGCGCTCTCCCCAATTTATCATTGCCATTCTCCCCGTCTGCGGAGCCCGACATCGAGTTCACGCCTTGCATCCTGCTGCGGCCGTCCTGAAATCTTTGGCGAAAAAAAGGCCAAGAAACGCCCATCAGAATGGCGATGCTTAATGGATCTATGAGAAATGATGGGAATGTGGTGATATAAATCTCTACATATATGACCATATGTGTCACTGTTGGATACTTTTGGGTGTGCCTGAAAATGGGGTGTACCACCATTTTATGGCAATCGTACTAAGGACACTCATGATTAATGAGTGGATTTAGGAGTACTTCATTTTCAGACAAACCCATATGAAACACGGGAGGCTGGGAGGCCTTGGGCAAAATCTTTTCACAGAACTCGATGGTGGTGAGACCTCGAGAGATCAGCCTTAGCAGTTTTCAAGGCAAGCCGGGAGATATATATATATATTTATATGTATATAATTATGGAAAGTAAATCCAGTGAGGATCTTCATAGTTGGAATCTGTTTGCTTTTCTAATGGCAAAGAGGAGGCCAGGGCTGCCAGGACTGGATCTTTGTGGACTCTGTGGATTGGAGCTAGCAGCGAGCGCACGACGATTTCTGTGGAAGCACAAACCCCTTGGAACCTTTGGGTGGAATAACAAATTCGTTTCTGTTGATCAAAATCCCCAAGTTTCTCTCGGAACAAACAGACCAACTTCCTCTTCTCAGACTTGTTCATGTCTTTAATCCGAATTATTGCTCATTGGAGAAATTCATTAGCACCCCTCTGGGCCACACGCCACAAGTGCATGCCCAAAAAAGAGGTGACCTCAGTCGCTTCCAGGTCTGCCGCGAGACACAAGAAGAATTCTACCTGTGGAGTGGTGCAATAAACAATACCTCCCTTGCCAAGAATTGAAGTCACAGCCAGAGGCAGTCAAGTTTCTGAAGGTGAGGTTCCTAGAAGACTTTTCAGAAATTTTGCCTCAGTTTCTTCCATGTTCTCTGCGATTCTCTGCGATTTTGTGTGGAAACTGAGGCAAAACTCTGCTAAAAAAATGTCTCTAGATCCCCATCAAAGATCTATCTGAGCATCCCAACTAGGCCGGCCAACACCAACCTTGGCCAGGGCGTGGTGGCACGGCCGGGTTGGTCAAAGATAGCCTTCCAACATTTATAAATTCAATATACATACATTATGTATATATGTGTATACATATATATCATATGTGTATATGGATATCAACAAATATATACACATACATACTATGTAATTCATAATTTATATTCATGAACACTATGATACCTACCATCCAAACCTTAAAGAACCGGTTTTGAGAGTTTGCCAAAAAGCTTCCATATGACTTTTAAACCAACCTTAGATAAACCCTAAACCAACATTACATACACCCTAAACCAACCGTACGTAACCTTAAATTAAACCAACCCTAAATAAAACCAAAACCCAATCTTGAGCAACCCCAAAAGAAACCATCTTCCAAGGAGGGGTGGTGACCCAGACCCCCTTCCAGGTTGAAGGCCCTGGAGGTGCCGGAGGGATGGTGCAATCCGGCGTTCCCCAAGTGCGGTCAAAGGAACGCCAGGAATTCTCCGAAGAAAATCGAGAACCTGAGAGCTGGGCACAGGGTGATCATGGTGATATATGGTGATCACATTTCAACATTTGACATGTGGAAAAAACATACCAAACCACCATAAGCACACCTGTGTCAATATGCACGTAGACAGAGCCGCGTCCCCCCCATTGGACGCCCGAGGAGCATGTTTCCAAAGGGCGTGGCCACGTCGTAGATGCAACGCGTCAAGGACTCCGTCATGGACCACAAGATCAGATGACAATCGATTGCCTCAGGGGTACCCTCCTGTAAGCTAACAAAGATGTGGAAATTCCACTATTCCTAGATCATTTTCCAAGGGAAACTATGGGTTTTCCACATTTATGTTAGTTTACCCTTGGGCAAACAATCGCGGAAGATGAAATGACGAGGCTATTAGCCAAGTTGCTGAATAGAAGAGCAGCAAGATGAAGAACTTGTAGTTGTAGAAACCAACCTCGGCTATAAAGATTTGAGGAGTCAGAAAAACTGTCGGGTGAAACTTCCAGGCAAAATCGGTCAAACACAGCTGGCAGCTTATCTAGAGATATCAGCAATCTCTGTCCAGATATATCTCAACATGCTGAGCTTTGATGCCACTTGATGCCTGAAGATGTCCTTCATTTATGGGTCTCCAGTCGATAAAAGCGATGTAAACAATAACTGCTGGACACTTCTTGAAAAGATCCAAGCCCCAAAAAACTCAACATCCCTCAACCGCCTTCCGAAAGTATGTTTCTTCTTTAACAGCCTCTCAGCCTCTCCATCTCCACTTGGCACAACTTGGCTCAAGCACGCAGTTATAGATCCACGGGCAATGGTGATCCATCTTCAAAATGCATGTGCCTTGGCTGCAGTCAAAGCAAAAGAACTTCCTTCCCGTCAACAGGACCACTTTGGACCTGGAGAAACTGATGTACATTGGCCAACCCTAGATATCCTGCAAGTAAATATCCTTTTAGATCCTTTTAGCTCGTTAGCACATATTCCGAATATTCCCCATGGCAAACGATTGAAGTACCAAAGTTATCCATCCAAGGTTTTGCCAGTACAATTGCTTGGCCTTGATGGTTGAAGAACCTGAATCCCCGTGACAATCACCAGAGCTGCGGCCACCGATCTGCCAAATGGTCGCCAAGGTGCGGCACACTCTACAGTGGTGACATCTGTCCGGCTTGAACTTACCACACCACTTGCAGTGCCTTGCGAGGGGAACACCCAAGAGCCACACAGAAAAGCTGGGACACTTGAGTCACTTAAGTCACTTGAGGCTTCCCGCCACTTAGCAAGATTGAGATGATCACTTCAGGTGACGACGTATTAGGAAATCTGAAGACTCAGGGACTTCCGAGACCATTTCAACACTGTTCTGGCAGCAATATCAACAGCTGGGTCCAGCTACAAGCGCCTTTCCCATGTCGAGAAAGCTTCCAAAACCCCACAATCACAAGGGAGAAAATTGGTCAAGGCTATAGATGGTAAAATCACCCATTTCCCATCCTTCTGGCAATTTACGGAGCAGCCCTGAGAAAGGACCAGAGGCATCCGCCCTGGCCGCCTTCGTTCTCCACTTTTCTTCGTCTCTTGGAGACTCACCGGTGTGTAGGAGACTTCCGCTTCTGCATTTCCGCGGTATCCACGGGCGAGGTACCTGGGCGCTGGGAGTCATTGGTTTAAGGGAAAATCTAAGGGATGGATCTTGTCAATCTGCACCTCAAACTCAATAGATTGCGATAAGGAAAAATCAACCGCATACCACCATTTTTTCATAGATATGATGGTAGAAAAACGTGCTTTCATGCAGATATTCCCTTCAATTCCCTTCGTTCTGGGATTAGCACATACTCAACAGTTGAAACATCTGCTTTAAAGGTTAAAGAGGTTGATATACTTCAATACATTTCAATACATCTGATGCATGGTTGCTACTCCGCGGGTGACTGAGTTTGCCCATAGTGATGGAGAAGGCCAGGGATATCATCCACACTTTGCACACCCAAGATTTCAAACCTTGCCACATGATGGTTGAACTTTGCTCTCAGTCCACGCTCAAGAGCTTGAGTTCCAGAGATCCCAGAATCTTCAGGGTCAAATATGATCAAATATCTGGTTCCATGTGGATGGAATGGCACTTTGGGGTTCACATGTTTCGAATTCTTCCTGTTCAAAATTCATCACCATCCCAGGACTGCCAAGTGGCTCCCATTTGGGATCATCGGGGATTTCTCCGGGATGGGTCAAGATGCATCGTACCTGCGCAATGGCAAAGATGTGGGTTCTGAAAATAGGCTACCCGGCTACCCCTAAGTCCATTGCTTTATCATTTTTTCCCATGAACGGCCAGAACTGGTGCTGGCTATACCCCATTCTCAGACACGGCCATGTGCCAATCAGAATTTTTGAGACTCCATTTCCTTCAAATCGGTGTCAGGTCAGCAGGGTTTTGCCAGATGGAGGTTTCCTAAAATGGGGGTACCCTCAAGTCATCCATTTTAGAAGGTTTTTCCATTATAAACACTATCCATTTTGGATCATAACTTGGGGTACCATCAGGACTCCAAGAGTCATCACCTCTGGACCTGTGGGCGCACATAGCAAATCACCAGCATCACCTTGGATGTCCAGAAATGGGGCAGCTGAAACACCTCACTGTTCCCCCTAGAAATTGTCATAACATATGGATATAGTAACTCCCAAAAAGATTGAAACAGTATATAAAATCCTGGAATATAGATCACCGTCCATCTTTTTGGGGGCTGCTGTCAATCATGATAAATCCACCATTTTTGGGCAAACTCAAATCGATCCACAAGGCGCTAAGCCACAGCAGCTGTGACCGTGGCTTCCCTCTGGGCCACCAGGCTGTGGTTGGCACGAAGATTCCGAGCTCACACATGCCTTGCTGTTTTAGATATCGCAACAACCCAAGAAAGAGCTACTGGAAATATCTTGAAATATCTTTTCTTTCGGCATCATTGATCTATATTTATCTGCTATCTAAAGTTATAAATTTGTGTATTTATTGTATTTTATAGATAATACATTATTGATCATTATTGTATGGTCTTGTACGTCTATATCTATAGATGGGCCAGCAATCATTTGGGCATGGTACATGCCGGCCACGCCTCGAACATTCGCATTTCGGGCCAAAATGTCCTGGCCACACCAGGATACAGCAGCGGGTGATGCCCACACTTGGGTAGACAACGTCCGTCAATGTGAGGCAAAGTTCATTAAGTGACTGAACCCCCACCCCATTGACGTGCCTGGCGGTTCAACAACGGAAAGACGTGTTGGGACCTGAGCTTTGACCGAAAATTCGACGACTGGAAGGTGGATAAAGTGCAACATGTTGTCGTTGCCCAGTTGCCGTTTTTCTTCCAGAAACCTGAGAAGTATGCAAACTACACCTGGGTGTGGGTCAAACATGGCAAAACTTGGGCACCACAAAAATCAGGATGGCAGTTGCTATATATCTGCCATATATCACATAGGGCACCCTGAAAATTCACTGAAAATCAGAATGGTAACTTTAATGTAACTACTATATGGAGGTGTCCTAAAATAATCTAAAAAATTGGTACAGCAAACCATTGGGTTTTCCCGTTGAATATCATTGGTAATAACAAATTTTGGATGATTTTGGGGTATCCTCATTTTAGGACTGTCCCCTGAGTCTCCATGCAGATAGATGGATCCCAGCAACAGCTTCGCCAGCACCACATAGGCGATCTACAGCGGGCACGGGGCACGGCGGGCACGGTGAAGGGATTCAGCCTGGGACCTCAATTTTTGGGGTTGAAACAACGAAAATGCCAAGGTTTATGGTGGAGATATCTATAGCCTATAGCTAATAGGGGTTTATTCTGGAACTTAGATGGAAAAATAAACAACGCATACATCATGATACATCAAATCTGGTAGGGATCTCCCAACCGATCAAACATGGAATGCTGGAATACCAGCAATTTCTGTCGTTGTCGTCATTTCTTTGTGCTTCACCTCCGACTTCCCGGGCTACTGGAGGTCCTGGTAGCAGTTTTGACTGCGAAACGATTTTCTGATTTCGGGAGGTTGCCTCTTCATTAGACAAGGACTCAGCAATGTGTGGCTGAAATCATAAATTTAGATCCAGAATTTTTATTGATGAAACATGCTACTCTCTCTCTCTCTCTCGAAAAATGGTAGATTTCCTTGCGTCATCCAATAGAAACATGCAAATTTCAACTGTTGCTTCTTCACACAAGTCAATCTGCAAGTGGGGTCACGAGTCCGACATCATCACAGAACGATGTGTAATTTATGATTGTGAACTTTTGAACTTCATGTGGATGATGCAGCCTTTGAGATCCCCTAGTTCTTTACGGTTTTGTTTGAAAAATAAGTCACCCAATCCACTGTTTCATCATCATTTCAGCTTTTCAGACCTCAAAAATGATTTTGGGCCAATTCCCAATTTTCAGAGAAGCCCTTGGAGATCCACCCGGACACCCCGACAGGCAGAAACTTCAACTTCTCCCCGAATCGCTCCCTGGGTGGATCAGTGGCCTGGGTGGTCATTGTGCCATGGAAAATGACCCGTTAGGAAAGGTGATGTTAGATTCCTATATATTGTCTTATGTAAATATGTATCTATCTATATATCTATATCTATATATCTATATCTATCTATCTATATATATATATAAATATAAATGCAGTATGTATCTGTTTGCACATACATTATGTATATGTATATGTATATGTATACGTATATGTATATGTATATGTATATGTATATGTAACATGTATATGTATATGTATACGTATACGTATATGTATATGTATATCTATATTTACATTTATATTTATATGTGTATGTATATGTACTACATATACATACATATATATATATATATAGACAAATAATTATAATATGTATATATGTATATATATATATATTTATGTATTATACCGTGTATATTCGTGCATCATCTGTCAGAACCTGATTTCACAAGATCTTCCAAGTTCGTTCGATTTCTGGACGTAGGATCCCAAGCTGCAGCTAGGTGGGGCATGGAACAACAACTCATATTCTGCCATGGCCAAAAGAACATAAAGCCTAGTCTAGTCATCCAACCACCATTGGAAATGCACAAACTATATTGGGTACACATGAAGCCCCTGTGTCAATTCGAGGTTTCGAAAACCATCCTTCTACTGTGACCCACCCGCAAAAGATAGGCAAGTCAAAATCAACACAACTATATAGTTGTAAATTACACAAAAAAGTACATTACCGCTATTCTAGCCTGATTTTACCAAATTAAATTCTAGCTTCTTGGGGGGTGCACACTTGCGGACATGTTTTGGGTTACATCGATCTATCAAGATCAATACCGATATCAATATCAAATAATATCAATATACTATATATATATGTATATTATACATATATATATATACATATATACAGAAGTCAATCCAAGTTTCAACCCATCCCCCTGGAACGCTTTCACCCCACGCCAAACGCCGTTTAAAAACAACGCCGGGTGACAGAAAACCCCAGCAGGGCGGTGCCTTCCAGGTCCATGGCCTCAAGTTGTGGCATGTTGGATTCTATTGATGTTTACTAATGTTTATGCACTAATGTTCTATAATATATATGCATATATATAATGTTTACTATTGTTGGGTGAAATTGATATACTTAAAAGTTACTCATGCACATATTATATATAGTGTATACTAGTGTTTCTGTACGAATGTTATACTAATGTTTACTAGGTTGACTGCCAATTATATTTATAGACACTCCCAGAAAGATAGAGACATGCGAAACCTGGAAATGTAAATAACATGTCATTGAACCAAAATCCTGGTTGCACACGTTTTGGAACCTTTTCGGGGTTTTATATTTAATTCTTAATGAAGATTGTTTCAGTAAGCAACAACCATACTGTTAATGAACACTTGTCGTATTGTTGGGTTATATTTCTATACTAGTGTCTCCTATTTTACATAGGTGCCAATGTTTACGAATGTTCATATACTAATGTTTACTACATATATATATACTCATAGTCCCATGGTTACATATGTTTAATTGGTACATTCTGTCATTTTGTTTACTGATATTTGATGATATAAAATTACTCGGTGATATTCACTTGTGAAATACGTATATGCATAATTATATTGTATGCATGGTAAAACATGGAATTCTGTTACAGATATGATACTTGTAAATTACTATTAAAACGTATACATATGAATAAATCATGTATATATAGTATATGTTGTGCGTTTGTAAAATGTGAAATTCTATCACAGCAGTTGTGTTGCCAATGGGGTGATATTGCGAATGGGGTCATTTTTTCTGGCTGATTACTGGTTCTGTAATACATGTATATATATACTGGTTGGTTGTTTTTAACCATCTTGAAAAATGTGAAAGTCAATGGGAATGATTATCCCATATATTATGGAAAATAAAAAAGTTTGAAACCACCAACCAGCATATATTGTATGAATAATACTGGACTCTGTGTAACAACCAAGTAAATACAACACTATTGATGTTGATAATATATGAGATTTCTCTAATGAGTACTAATGAGGATATAAAGTGGCTCATGTTACCAATAACTCTACTACCGTACCGTTAATTACACACAAACTAAGTTCATTGTGCCATTGTAAAACCAATCATTAGCAATAAAACAGTGTACATAGTTGGTTTACCCAACCAGGAAAAATATCGTTGAACAACTGATTATAGGGGGCACAGAAGTGAATACACCAGTGGACATCAAACCTCTGGTGGTTAGTGTGGATCACTTCACTGACCACTTTTCGATACTCACAGTAGAGAAACTGCCGTTGTCAATTGGAGATGCTAAGTTAGTAATTTTCCAATTAGTGGTCATTGGGAAATACCAGTTATATATATGGAATATCCCCACTTCTATGTGGGACTTCTATGTGGGATTATATGGGCATCCTGTTTACAATGGACTTTCTGATGGGGTACAATGGGATTACATTCCTATGTGTGTATATATATATGGGTAAATTATAATATTTCACTAACCTGAATTAAGGCCATTTTGGGATGATTTCCCTTATTAACCATGATTCCCAGTGAGGTCGCAGTGAGGTCGTTATACTTTACCCATATATATATATGTATATAATGACGATTCAAAACTGGTCATTGCTAATGATTACTAGTGGAGGTATCTTCCAGCAGGCCACAGCCATTTTTTGGGCTTGCCTGAAAATGAGGAACCCCAATTTCAATGGATTATCATCATTTTCCCTCCTAAAATGACCACGTTTGGTGATCTCCTGTCAATCACTGAGGCCTCTGATGGCAGCCTCAGAAGTGCTTCATTCCTGAGCGAGACCCAGTGCGGAATGTCTCAGGGATGGGCTTCCAGACTATTGGGCAGCCTAGATTTCAATCCAATTTGCTGGAGAATCAGGTATCTACATCCATTTTTACTGACCATTTTCTTTTCCAAGCGACATATTTTCCCAGCCAGCTGTGACCCGGAGGGTATGGAAACCACCCTCCATGGATGTCTGAAAAATGGTTCCCCCCTAAGTCCACTGGTTCATCATTGTGAATCATTATCCATACTAAATGGCCACAAGTGGAGGGTATACCAAATTTTCAGACACACTCAAAACTCATATTGTGTATATCTATATATATATGTATATATATGTATATATATATATATATACGTATATTAATTATGTCATATCACCATGATATGCTCAACTGTCGAAGTTGTTCCATGTTTTTCCTAAGTTTTTGGCAGCCCCGGTAACCACCTGAGCTTCCCCGACAGCCGCGTTTCGTGTGGTCCCTCGGTCGCGGCGGAGCCCGAGGGGCGCCTCTGAGCCAAGGAACCGCGATTTGAACCCTGCGGTTTGAGCGACGTGTGGTGGGGATCTGCACGTATTGGGAACCATTTCCCATGACGGATCCATGTATGCTATATATGGTGACATGGATCCCATCAATATACCCCCAATGTCAGCATATATACCATACATGGATCCTATGGGTTTATGGGGTGTTAAAAAAAAACGGTGGATGGGATGCGCAGTCCAAAGATGATTGAAAAATATTGAGAGGACATACATTACATATTTCAAAACCGCCAAGCAGACATTGGAGTTTGAGGGAATCCAAGGTTGAGAGACACGACTATAAGATGCTATAAGTATCTCAAGGAATCTGGACCGCAAAACACAACAACTCGAACACGGATTAAGAAAAAACCTGGTTGCAACCCGATAGATCCCCATGAGAAATCATGAGAAATCAGAGTTTGATACGTTTCCAAGCCCAAAAACAGTCTCCGCCCCGCCATCACCACCAAGTCCAGGGTCCGTTCAAGGCCTTTCGTTCCGAGGAAAGCGTTTCACATGTCGGATCGGATTGCCATCATATCGATCTGTTTCAAAACAGAGGAGTCTGGTGGCTGATCGTGTTTCAGGTCTATTGGGGCATGGAAAATGTCAAAAGTCATCTGGTTGGCAGTTTCAATCCAGCAACAAAATAATGTGAACGACACTCAGCGTGCTTGTCATCTCAATTTGTGGTGGCAAAACAGCTTTGAAACCACCAGTCAGCACCTAAGGGGTCGCATGGCAATGGAAAATTTCAGCCAAGCATGTTGGATTGCCAGAGAGTTAATCCCAGTTGTGTGGCTGCTTGTAGATTGGGTACAATGGTTACAACCACAGTTGAGAAAACCAACTGCAACTAGGGTTATCCACCAAAACTCAGGTTTTTCAGCCAGTCATGCTGAATCTGTAGAGGCTACAAATTGCCGTAGAATGCGATGACAATCCACAGGATTCTGGGGTACTCCATTTTCGGATTCAACTTTTTAGGTGGTCTAATATGGTCTAATATGTATGGTCTAATATGGTCTAATATGTATGGTCTAATATGGTCTAATTGCATATATGACATACACATTTTGTGATTTCTTTAAATCATTGTCTTCTGGGACTCCCCTGTGAGACAGACCGCGCGGAATCATCAGCTCGCCGGCCGCCAGCCATCGCCAGCCCCAGTTGTTCAAAACACTCGGGGGGTCCGAGGCAAGATGGCCACTGATGTGGCCGATGAGAGAATTTCAATGAAAAAACATGTTTAAAGAATCACCTGGAAGCCGAACAACAATGAATAACATAATTAACAGATTTGCCCTTTCCAGAAAAAATGTAAAAATAATCTTCCAAAATTGTTCTTTCTTTTGGGGGCGCTTACCGCAGCACAAAAAAAACGATTTTGAGGTTAAACGGTGACCCCATGCTGCGATAAGGCTGACGGCGTTGGAAAACTGTAGCCCAAAGGCGTAAAGGTCATAAGTGAACAGGTGCACTGCTCGCAGTTCTCAGTCAGCCAGCTCGAAACATTTTGCCAATTTTCGAAAAACAAAAGTTTCCAGGTTTTGCTGGGCTATGGGCTATGGGTGAAATACTCGAGTTTTCCTTGGGGTTCATGTGAAAATACTTGGTGAATGTCAGTGGCATGAATAATTACCCCGATTCAGATAGGAAAATCATCGGTTTTGAAGTGGTTTGGACTCATCACCATGTATGAACCGTGGGAAAACAACGGCTTGGGGAAACCTGATGTTGGCAACGCCCCTGTCAAATGGGTCCAGTTCGAGTTTGAACATGGAGCCAGCTGACCACCGGGTCACTCCGGTGCAAACAACGGAAGCTTTCGGTGGGTGAGAACGAGGCTGCAGGGCGGAGCAGCATCTTCAGTGTGAGGTGCCGAATGGGGCTTGGATTGAGTGGATGAAGCAGCGACCTAAACCTAGGAGTGACTGCTGAACTATAGTCTGTCTGAAAATGGGGTATACCATGGTATACCCATCAAACAGGTACTACACTGGGATATCATATTTTCTGACATTCTATCTGGCATTCACATTTTATCTCACATATTTTCTGACATTCTATCTGGCATTCTATCTGGTATATCTCCGGAGATTCTTTGTGGTGGAGGTCCGGCGGGGAACACTTTGATCCGGAGCTTGCGGTGGAGGTCCGGCGGGGAACACTTTGATCCGGAGCTTGCGGTGGAGGTCCGGCGGGGAACACTCTGATCCTGAGATTG
>Ga0126342_10014599_pt1 | contig 13852 bp, 16 predicted proteins | sample Cyp1metagenome_FD_92528 | JGI IMG/M metagenome (GOLD analysis project Ga0126342, IMG submission 92528) | Coral microbial communities from Lord Howe Island, Old Settlement Bay, Australia - Cyphastrea 1 metagenome | ecosystem: Host-associated > Invertebrates > Cnidaria > Coral ...
TGGACGCCCATAAAAAGCCATGGATGTGGCCTTGGGATGCCTGTTGCTAAGAAAGACAAGTTCCACACCTGCGGTGGTCCCAGGCGCCGCCCCTGCCTTGGCGAAGGCCGGGGTCGGCGGATTTTTTCAAACATTGGATTCGTCCCTCAGACAACTCAAGCCCGTGCATTGATCAAGTTTGCATCCGTGAGGATCTTTGAGAACCAGACGAGATTGCGGGAGAACATCAAATCCATGGAACACGTGCGCACCGGATCCCTGTTGGAAAGGTACATGAATGACATGGACAAGGAGGAAAATGACTTGATCGAAACGCGAAAACGTATTGAGGCTTCAGAGGAGCAGAATGCAAAGCTCAGCAACGATGCATCCAGGCTGGCTCTGCAGATTGTGATGAAGACCAAAGCCCTTCAGAAGAGGGCCAAATGCTAAAGCCATCTAAAACTGCTTAGCTAAAGCACAGCTAAAGATATCTTTAAAGATATCTAAAGAATTCTGATATCGATGGGTACACCACGGAGTGGCAGTGGCTCCTTCGGTTTGAAATTTGAAATTCGACGTTTCTTTACCATTCTCAGATGCTTCTGAGATGCTTCTGAGATGCTTCTGAGATTTGTCAGTCACTCCGGCTTTGTACAGCCAGCTGGGCGTCGACAAAAAGATGAAAATGTGGCAGTGTATCACAGTGTATCACAGTGTATGATGTGACTACGCGTCGCTACGGTCGCTACCTTGCCAGCATGGAAGGCATGCAAGGTACAAGGCCTGAGAAAGATATGTGTTTTTCGATTTTTCGCAGCTTGAAGTGGCACATGAGCAATCGAAGGACTGAGTTGAAGATGGTTGAGACATGTCAAGAGTAGCAGCTGGAAGGCAAGCCTAGCAAACCGAGCAGGTGAAGATGCTCTCCACACAGCTGCACCATTTGGGAGGGATATTTTTCCGGAAATTCTTGAATTCTGAGAAATTGTAGAGTTGAATATTGAATTTTGACCAAATAGATCCAGAGTTGAGCAGGAAATCCAGAGCATAAACGGCAGCTATTTCACCACATCGCAAGATTCGCCCAAACCTTCGCATCCTTCGCATCCTTCGCATCCTCATCATGGAGATATTTTTGCTGCTGGCCTTTGGAGTGGCGGTTGCACTTGCCGCTTTCTTCCTGAAACCGTGGAGAACTCAGCTCGAGTCGCGCGTCGCGAGTCGCCGCTTCGCTGTCGCGTTTTTTGGAAAGGTACCTGGATTGGCGCTACAGTTGCGGCAAACCCTTGGAATCTCAAATCTCTAGGAGCTGAATGGCTGAATGGATCTTATGGGCTTCGCGCTTCGCGCTTATCGCCATTGAAATGTTGTTCATGTGACATTCATGTGACAGCAAAATGTGACATGGACTTGGATGACTTGTGATGACTTATGATGTGACTTTGTAAGTTCAACATTTTGGACTGTGTTGAAATGAACATACAATTTGTTCATCAATGTTCACATGAATTTTCATCAATATTCTCTGTGCATTGGTCGATTGTGGCAGGACTTCCTTTCAGTGCGCGCCTGGCGAACTGGTGCCAGCACCATGGAAAGCGCCGGAAGTGGCCCTCTCCGTAGTAGTGCCCGCATACAACGAGGACGCGGTTTTTGGATCAACAAATGCGGGGCAGTTTGGGAAGACAACTGATGCTACCTGATGCTACCTGATGGTACTTGCATGTACTTGCGTTTCATCTTTGTAAATTGTTTTTCAGAGCACTATATAAGATGTTTTCTTAGATGTTCTAAGTTCAGAATTTCAGAGAATCCACTAACTGTTACCAATCTATATCAATCTGTGATCCATCTTTTTGGTGTTTTGTTGTTGACCCTCTGGTAATTTAACGCAGCTATTGAAAATGGCCATAGAAATAGTGGATTTTCCCATTGAAAATGGTGATCCCCCATAGTTTTTTGTATGTTTACCAGAGGGTAACTGATTGGAACCAGAAAACAACAGCCTCCAGACCGAGGAGTATCGACTTCCGCAGATGTTGGATGAAGCCTTGGCATATTTGGAGAGCCGGGGCAGTGATGTGGCATCCTTCACCTATGAGGTGCTATGGCAATGCAAGAAACATGCCATGTTTTACATGATAGATTATCTATTGATAGTGATTATCTATTGATAGTGAATGATCAAACCATGATACATAGTTTGATAGATCATGAGTATGAATATCTATGATAGAGTATGAGTATCTATGATAAATGGATAGATAGTGAATGATCAAACCATGATAGACATGTGATATGATAGATGAGTGATAGATAGATAGATATAGATAGTTTCACAATGTTTCACCATGTTATTTTTTTTCAGATGCTAAAAGCCATGGTAAAGCCATGGCCAAACAGATCGATCATGTCATGGCGACAAAACTGGATTTTCCATGGTGACTGGGTCCTAGCAGGTCATTGTCGTGGACGACGGCAGCAGTGACAATACCTATGCAGCCGTGTTTCGGAGCATAGGGGGGGAACGTGTCCTTTTCGAATTTTTTTCGGATCATTCTCTGATGGAAATTGGCCAGAAAAAAAGGTGGACTCCGATTGGAATCAGCATCGATTGAAGCATCGGTTTCAATGAACATCAATGAATATCAATGAACATCAATGAACTATGGCTTCCGAAGATGGACTGGACTCATGGGTGGGACCGGGTATGAAACATGTTGCTTTGCTCAAATTGGTCCGCGCAAGCCGCGCCCAGGCCTTATCCTCCAGGTCCCTTGGATCTTGATCTCAGAATCTCATGATTGAAATATGATGGGAGATCTCCAGGATCCAACAGATGGAGGTACGTTAGTACCATATGGTTGGCCATATTTTGGGGCTATATCCCCTTAGGCCTTACATGAGATGACTGATCATGAGAAATTTCTGTTGTTCTGATTTCGATTGACGACAGTTGGCGTGTTTGTGACATCGTTTTGTCGCTGCTGAGGGATGCTTCCTTGCAACATGGTGAAGTCCGGATCATCAAGCTGCTGACCAACCGTCCCCTGGTTCTGCATCGATCATCATCGATCCCCCCCATAGCTGTCATAGGTAAACAAACAGTTTGCTGTTGAAAATGGCACAGTCAAAATTGATTTACCCATTAAACATATTTAAACATGGTGATTCTCCATAGTTATGTTAGATTACCAGAGGGTAGCTGTCATAGCTTTCCCAATGTGCTGATGATTGAAGGATGACATCGTGCCATGGTTTCAGCCGAAGTTTCTGACATTAACGGCAGAACAGAAGTCACCAGATAATCTGGTGCCAGGTGGAAAAGGATTTGCCGTGCGCACTGGCATGCTGGCTGCGAGAGGCTTTTCACATCTTTTCACACCCCACAGGTCTTCGACAGGTCTTAAAAATGGTCTTTGATGGTCTTTCTTCGGATCTTTCTCACCATCTACCCTCTGGTAAACTAACAGTTTGCTATTGAACATGACTATTTATATCTATTTATAGTTGATTTACCCATAAAACATGGTGATTTTCTATAGTTTTTTGCATGTTGACCAGGCCGGGTATCACCATTTTTTTCGACCATCCCGGTGAAACAAGTTCCCATTGGATTGGTTGCAGGGCAACTCTTGCTCATGGCGGACGCTGATGGTGCCACGAGCATCCGCGATTTGGAACGACTTGAAAGAGCCTTAGGCCCCAAGGACGGCAAGGGCCGACAGTGGGCCGACAGTGAAACTGAAAACCAGAAAAAAAAATCCATAAATCCAAGGGATAGCCGGGATAGCAGCAAACCAATTGCTCTTTTTAAACCACCAATGATCGTTGAATGATCGTTGAATGATGTTGGTTGGATCACTAGAGAGAGAGTCTGTAGCTAGAGATGACTTTTTTTTTGTGAACATGATGAACACAGCAAAAAACATCGGAGCAAAAGCTGGTTGCGCTGCATCTGGGATTGCAGGATGATTCTCCACATATCGCCTTTGGCTCTAGACATCATCTTCGAGAGGAGGCTTTGAACAAAAGGCGCATGGTGGCAATGCGTTTTTTGTCATGTTCCCATGTGGCCATGGTGGCTATGAAATGCTATGGGTCAAAGTGAAACGCCATCAGATTAGATGATATATATATATATATATATTACTATATAATTATATATATATGTATATTAGAGATATATATGTCAGAGATTCTCTGGATGATTCCCTGGATGATTGTGGATGACGTCAGGGCGTGGTATCGAAACGTCTTGATGGTCGGCTTCCACTTTGCCGTCTGGCTGTTGGCCTTCACCCCAGTGTCATGACATCATAGGGCCCATGGCCAGCTGAGTCCATGTGAGTCGTTTGAGGTGGGTGGCAACGTGAAAGATACCCAGTGTGGCTTCAAGCTCTTCAAAGCCAATGCTCCGCAAGCCCGGTTGCTACTGAAATCGATGGCATGATTCCGCCTTCAATCAGTCGGTGAGTGCCAATGAAGATGTGTGATTTCCACTGAAACTGCAACGATTTCCTCGCAATGTTGACAGTGTTGCCAGGTCGGCAAGCAGATCTTTGCTTCGCTTCACCTCTACCGATGGGCCTTCGACATTGAGGTCCCGTCGGACATCGGGTCGTTTCCGGTCGTTCGTTTGTTACCTCCTCGAAAAGATCCTGACGCCAATGAACACGATTGCTGATTCATGCTGATTCTGATACACATTTCTCATCATTTCTCCATTTCTCACCGCTCTTCTCAAAAAACATTGCAACCATTTTTCGACGTATTCCACGTGTGAATTCAGTGATTTCTGTGCTGATTTCTGTGCTGAGCTCAGGTCCTCATCCTTGGCAGCATCTTTGGAAAAGGTGTGGCTGAGGTGCCCGTGACCTGGGTGGAGATGCCTGGCTCCAAGTTGAATCTCCTGACGGGTGCGGTGACGATGCTGCGGGACATGGCGTTGGTGCAGGCGGCGGCCAGGGCGGCCAGGGCGGCCAGGGTGGCCAGGGTGGCCAGGGCCATTTTCGGGATAAACCATAGGTAAACCATAGGTAAACCATAGGTAAACCATAGGTAAACCATAGGTAAACCATATGGGATCTTGATGGATGTCAGATTTTATCAGATTTTGTCAGATTCTGACATTATGAGTCATATGTTGGCTGTGATTCCCAAAAATTGCTGCGAGCGTTGACAGAACGCTTCAGGTGCTCTATGCCTTGGGCATTTGGCAACCTTCGGTTTTGTGAAGCGGTAGCTTCATGGCCCCATGGCCATTCGGCCGGAAGCTTCTGGCGCTAGGGAGAGCTGTGCGGCCGCCATTGCAATGTGATACATTTGGTATTGATTTTCCTTTCATGGTTTCTCCTACTGTAGATAGATGTAGATAGTATGTCTGTACACACATGTACTGTTACGTACTTTTAAGCATAGTTTCTTTGCAAAAGGATGTTGTACTTCCTCCCATCCATTTCTAAAGATATGGTTTCATTATCTCAAAGTTTTTGGATGTCTCTGCACAGCTCTTGCCTGTCGTAGCTGGTTTTCTTTCCGACAGGCCAAAGGACCAGCCAGGCTAATCCGAAAGAGACACTGGAAGGAAAGTGCACATCTTCCTTCCAGATCTAAGCGTGAAAAGAGAACTTCACGGATTTTCTTGCAGATTCCTCATGATTCCTCGATGTGATCTTGGACTCTTGGTGCACTTGGACTCTGCCTTGCAACTTGATACATCCAGCAAGTCCGTTTTTTTTCCGCAAGACGGCTCGCAAGATGGAGACGTTCTCAGAGAAGTCAGGGTGTGCGGAGCACGTTCCGTGGGGTTGTGAATCTGCTGCATATTGGTCACTTAGATGCAGCGTAGCGCAGACGGAGAACTTTTTGGGAGGTCATCCCAAGTGATGGCTGAACAGTTAACTCAAGGAGTTGATAAGAATAATTAAATATAGTATATATATAACATATATAAATACTATATATATATATGCATGTATATACACGTTGTGAAATGTAGTTGTAGATACATGTAGATACTGTAGTCACTCTATGGTCATGAGTTTTTCATGACTCCGTTTTGGAAATGAGCGCAGAGAGCTCCAAGGCTGGACCCATGCGCAGAGAAAGCGGTCCAGGACCCACAGAGCTCCATTGAGTTGCAGGTCGATCTGGGTGGCATGCAGTTAATGGTGCAGTCATAGTCTCGAACTTTTCTGCAATAGTTTATTTGAACAGTCTTGTACATATTTCCCCTGTTACCAGTCTGCAGTGTGGAGTGGAAAGTGTAGAGTGTGGAGTGTGGAGTGGAAAGTGGCAGCATACCATGGGTAAAACCTCATGTGTAACATGTAGCTGTAGAGATGAGATGTGATGTAAGACACGTGCATGTTAATGCAGTCGAAACACATGGATATGCAGTCACGCAGAACTTTTCTGCAAAAAAAAGAGACTGAGATGATGGTGATTTAATGGTGATTTATTGGGATTTAATGGTGATTTAATGGTTGTTTATTGGTGATTTAATGGTGATTTACTGGTGATTTATTGGGATTTATTGGGATTTAATGGTGATTTAATGGTGATTTAATGGTGATTTATTGGGATTTAATGGTTTTAATGGTTGTTTATTGGTGATTTAATGGTGATTTACTGGTGATTTATTGGGATTTATTGGGATTTAATGGTGATTTAATGGTTGTTTATTGGTGATTTAATGGTGATTTACTGGTGATTTATTGGGATTTATTCGTGATTTAATTGTGATTTATTGGGATTTAATGATGATTGATTGGGATTTATTGGTGATTTATTGGGATTTAATGATGATTTAATGGTGGTTTAATGGTGGTTTATTGGTGATTTAATGGTGATTTAATGTTGAGTTATTGGGATCAATGGCTATTTTAGTAATATCCCCACAAAATATGGCCAACCATATGGTACAGTACCTCCATTTTAGGATCCTGAAATTCCCATTGATACTAAAGACAACCACTTTTTTTGGTGGTAAGACTTTGGTCTGCCTTGTTTTTGGTCTGCGCCATTTGAAGGGAGTGGAAGGAAGAGCTCTGAAGCGTTGAGAAATAAGGACTCATGGGCTCATGGATTCATGGATTATAGATATTATAGATATTGTTGTTGTTAAATTATTATTGCTGTTAAATCATCATCATCATCATCTTCTTGTTGGTGTTGTTGTTGTTGTTGCTGTTGTTGTTAAATTGTTATTGTTATTATGTTGTGGCAATGACCATTTTTCCAGGTGCCCCTGCCAAGCCACGCCGCCTTCTTGGAACTCACCAGTGTCTTGGGGCAGGAGAGCCGTTTCAAAACGAGCCGAGCGCCTTTTGCGGAAGAGCCGAAAATCTTGTAAGAACTGGTGATTTTACCATAGGAAAATGGTGATCTTACCACTCTAAATGGTGATTTTATGGTGGTTTAATAAATGGTGATTTTATGGTGGTTTAATAGTGATCAAATGATATGGATACCTTCTGGTAAACATACAAAAAGCTGTTGAAAATGGCCATAGAAATAGTGAGTTTTCCCATTGAAAATGGTGATTTTCCATAGCTTTTTGTATGTTTACCAGAGGGTAACATGATATTTAATATACCTGACCTGATATTACCTTTTGTAACACTACCAACATTATATTACATTAATTTACATTCTAAAGAGCCTTGATGAATATCATTTGAACATCTTTGGAATGTCACTTTTCTTGAACTTTTTGTTAAAGGTTAGCCATGGGGACTACACACACTATGACTTCAGTCGCGACGACTCGTGACTTCCGACATTTCCGTTCGCCACGATCCCGCACGTTGAGGACATACTTTGCTGCCTGGGGCCATGACCTTAAAACTGCGCTAGGTCTCAGCTAGTTTGATCTGGGAATCACGTATCATGAACATCCATTTATTGATTTTATTGATTTTATTGATTTTATTGATTTTATTGATGTATGATGCTTCTACAATTTGAGGTTTCAGATGATACAAATCAACAGACATCAACAGAAATCAACAGAAATCAACAGACATCAACACATCAACACATCATTTAATGGTTTGCTTTGACTTTGCTTTGACTTTGGATATTGAAAACCATTGAAAACCCCTAACCTGCAAGACCTGGCCAGATCGTTGAAGTATGCTGTACTTTGTGAAGAAGTACGCGAGAAGGACCGAGCTCTTCCGAAAATGATCATAGACGCGAATGATTTGAGTTTTTTTTTGGAAATTTGGATTTTCTATGACAATCCACCAAAATAAAAAAAACACCAGAAACACAGAACAAAACACAGAACGAACGCACAGAACGACATTGCGATGATCGGAGTCTGATCTTCCTCCGCTCGAGGAACGGAGGATTTCTGCTACCGTCTTCATCAATTGGACCCCAGTCTACCTGCAGGTCACGGAACGAACGGATCGTTTTTTTTGTCGCCAAAAGCACTGGAAACAGCTCCGATGGCAGGTTCGCGTTCTGCCTGCAGCGATGTCCAGTGTCCTGGAGTTCAAGGACTTTCAAAACACCTTTTTCAAGCCACTTTTTCACAGAGTTGATCATAGTTTTCTACAATTTCAACATCTCAATTTTCAATATCTACAATTTCACATACTTTTTCCGGCCCCCCAATCTACACGTCTCTAGTTTTCTTCAGGACTTGGGCCGACACAGTGTGGTGCATTTTCACCGCGTTTGCCACACCATCTACGACCTTCTCAGGCCGATGTCTCAGTGACCTGAAGATAGGAAAGATAGCACTGATACCACTGATATCTGACAGATTCACTTGTCATCTGGTTTTTTTCGAAGCATTGATGGAATGACTAGAAATGGGGATGATTTTGGGAGCCAGAAATGGCATTTCTCAAAAATCTGGCATTTCTAATATGGTATTTCTCAAAATGGCAATGGCATCATTGGTTCCATCATTGGTTCTAGGTCCCAGGTTTCCAAATGACTTTCACCGGACTGAATCGTCATCTCTAGGCGGCGCTTCCTGAGACAAGCCGAGGATTCAGAGGTGTCCTTGGTGCGATGTTGGTGGGGATCATGGTATGATGGTATGATTTTTTTGAACATATCATGGTTATAGAAGTTATATACCATCATGAAATCATCAATATTGAGATATCATGATATATTTAGTAAATTTAGTACATTTAGTACAGTAATGTACAGTATATTGAACAATAAGCATTCCATAATCATCCCAATATGTTTGAGGGGAGTATCAGGTGTATCATCCGTCGTGGAACGGGGATGATCAACGAATTTCTCGCCATTTTCGCCAGGAAATTCTGGTCTCCTCCACTCCGACAAATCCTTTTGGTATCTCAATTGATCCTCAAGTGCAACCATCCAATTTTGCTTCTAGCCATGCCCATACCCAACATATATATATATACATATATATATACACATATGTATATATATATATACATTTATACACATATATATATATATACATATATATATGTGATCCATTAGGGATCGTCATAGATGAGAATATCACAAAATCACTCCATAAGGAGTCGGGGGAATATCGGCTGATCAGGGAAGGCTTCCGCGCTTCCGCTGGCCATCTGTAGTCCCAAGGGTTGAGTTCCCAATTTCGTCGGGTTGAGTTCCCCCCGAAATTCTATAGCCATGATCCACATCAAATTGGGTTTACGGAGTTTCCGGGTCTGTTGCATCCCATTCTCATCAATCCATGATTAAGCCATGATCATTGTTGAAATCACCATGCAATCACCATGAAATCACCATGGAAATTCGAAAAGAATCGCAGCGGCTTCCGCTTCGAGGATGATGAGAGCAATTTCAGTTCGACCGAGTCTGTCCCCTCCTGAGCAGTGCGACCACTGTGCGACCCAGGTAGCCAATCTGTGGGAATATGAGTGAAAAGCTATATGAAAATGGGCTATGGCTAGTAACTGGGCCCAGTTACACCATAAAATGGTGCTTCAAAATCTGAAAAAACGTTCGAAGATCAAGCTGCATTCCCTCGTGGATCTGGATTCTGACAAAAGGAGGTTCCTGTTGGATCTACTGGGTCAGTTCTGAGGCCATGCGAATTGATGATGTCTCAGTTTTGCTGGAGGAAGCTTGGAAACCCGGCACAGCACTCTGGGACTCTGGGGTCTCGAGATTTCCACTCTGTTCAGTCGACGTGATTAAATAGTAGGCCTGGTAGGCCACCAAAAAATGAGCTCTGTCGTGGTTTGTAAAGGAATTGTAAAGGAAAGTCGACGGGGTTGGCCCATGCCTAGTAGCTCTTGTGAGACTTTGCGCCCCACAGCGGTACACTTGCCATTTATCATAGTCAAGCTACAACAATGACGAATGTCACATTTGCAATGCTTTCATTGCCATCTTCTCACTTCAAGTTTCAGCAACCTTGCCAACATGCGGAGAGCAGCAGACCGGTTGGAGTTCAGTCAGGTTTTTATTGACAAACTGACGACTCATTTTGTTTTGCCCGCCATAGGAGATTACATACTGCTGGTAGCCCACATTTGAGCCTTTCGAACTTCGACCCCAACTCCCAACGAAGCAAAAACCGCCATGAGCTTCGCGCAGCCATGGGTAACCAAGCATTGAGGCAAGCGAATCAGGACCCTTCACAACGACAATTGACCACAGACTGGGCTCAGAAAGGTGACTCAGTGACTTGCCATGTCCATGTGAGGACCTCTGTCAGGCTGTGCAAAGAGGGGATGTCCAAAGCGTGGAGAGGTTGTTGCGGCAAAATGCGCAACAAGGCAGAGATTGATTTCGGATTGATTTTGCAACCTGAGGGATGGGCAGAGATTGATCTTGGTGAAAAATTCGTGCACTTGACATTCTTGGCACTCCAAGCTGTCAATTTTTCAGTGTATCATGATCATAGAAATAGTTGATTTACCCAGCTATTAAATATTATTCAATGGATATTTTCCATAGCTTTTTGTATGTTTACCAGTTGGGAAATCACCATTTTCAATGGGAAAACTCACTATTTCAATGGCCATTTTCAATAGCTTTTTGTATGTTTACCAGAGGGTACAAGTTCTACCATAAATCCTATAAATCCTATAAATCCTATGTTACAAGTGCTTAAATCCACTATAAATGGCCATTAAATCCACTATAAATGGCCATTAAATCCACTATAAATGGCCAGAGGGTATCATTGGGAAAGTTGGTTTTTGCTGCAGCTCTCAGCAACCTGCAGGTTCTCAGCAGGTGCTGAACGAGGTCTCGGCCGAACATGGAGGATCACCACTGCTGATTGCAGCGAAGAATGCCAGGCCCAGGATCAAAAACCGGACAAAGTCATCCGATATAGCCTCTACACATGCCTATAGATATTATATATATATACCCTCCAGTAAATTAACATAGACCCTGCCAGATAGGGGTTGGAAGATTAGTTTCCATTAAACATTGGTTACTTTCAGGGTCTATGTTAATTTACTAGAGGGTATATGTAATCATGTATGTAATGATATATGATTTCACATCCAATTCACTTTCAATAGCAAGTCCCATTAAAGTAAAGGTCCCCAAAAAAACATCAGTCGGTCGTCAGGTTGGACCTGGTGACGCTGCTCCTGGACGCCTCCGCGGATCTCCATGGCCGCGACGCCACGCAGTGGACGGCGCTGCACTGCGCCGCGCGCACCGCCACGGCGCCGCACTGCACGGGCTGCGTGCAGCTGCTGCTGGTGCGACGGGCCGATGCCTTTGCGGCCACGGAGCTGGGGTCACTGGGACAACAATATGGTTATCATATGGTGGTTAATAGTGATGGTTAAAGGGATGATTAATGGATGATTAATGGGATGATTAATGGATGATTATATAATCATATGGCTATGGATCAATACCTATGAAAATACCATTTTTAATGGGATGAACATCCATAAATCCCAGCTATTTTGATGTGAACAAAAAAGGGGTACAAGGTTTTGACACACTGCCAGATGTTGGAAATACTGAAATGTGGGATGAATGTGAGTTTTTGGAAAACATGGTGCTAACATGCTGCAGTGTTTTCTTGGTGACACTTTTGTGGATAAAGTTGGCGATTTACCATGATTTTCCGGTATTTCCGGTTGAATTTTGAATGATTTTGAGGCAGAAAGATGGGTTGAAAGATGAGGGTTGCTCCAGAAACATGGGACTGTGCCCCAAAAAAACACATTTCAAGTCAAGAAGAGGGGGGGATAGGTGGAAACCCTTAACGACCCCACAGCTGCAGAGTGGTTTGATGTGGTTTGTCATTTTGTGTCTTGCAACCAAATCTTGGCAAGTCGGACTGATGATTTTTTCGAGCTAACTCAGTTGTTTGGGCCATGAGTCCCGAAGTCACGACTTACCAAGATGAGTTTCCTCAGACACCTCATTCGCTTCAGCTCAGCCTTGCATCGCATCTGAGGAGCACCCCACTGGATTTGGCCCGTCGAAGTCGTTGCAAGAGTTGTGTGCGCGCTCTTGAAGCGCATGCTGTGTTGTGGCAGGGCTGGGTGGATCACGAGCAAAAACTCCTGATGACACTTGGCTCTTGGGATCGTCGGTCGGCGAGGTCGGCTAGTATTCTTATATCCCATGACGGATCCATGGTGCTATATATGGATATGGTGCTCGATGGATCTCAAGAAATTTTCCCAGTCATGTTAGCATTTATGTTAGCATTAATGGTGCTGATTATGGTGGTATATATATATATTAGCATTAATATACCAGCACCATAATCAGCACCATGGATCCGTCATGGCTATTCTTAGTTTAAACGCGGAACATGGTGACATGGAGCACTGATGTTGGATCCCCACCGTGAGGATCCCCACGGTGAAATCCAAATGGCTCGTCCTGGTGCGGGACCGGAGACACAACACGGGTCCAAGCCTTTTCGCACGGGGCGACTTCCATAACTTCATCAAGAAGGCAGGCTGCCTGCTGTTTCGTGAAACGGATTTTTTTGAATCCGATTCAGAAACAGCAGCAGTTCTAGATTTGAGTTGGCTGCAGTTGGCTTGCTTGGTATGTGCATTGCCAGATTCTCAATGATTCCAATTCCCATAAACTTTTTGTATTCTTGTCTTCTATATTGCAATCTACTCCATGCTATGCCCACTTCATTTCAATTTGTGAAAGTGTTGCTAGACAAATCAAATGACTTCCCAGCCACAAAAGGTCATTTTACCATTCAAAAACCATTCAAAAACCATTCAAAAACCATTCAAAAACCATTCAAAAACCATTCAAAAACCCTTATAATTTGTAATCTGGTGGACCCCCCATGAACAGAATGACATTATGATATGCTAATGACATTATGGTAATCATGACATTATGGTAATCATGACCCTTCATCTACTGATTTTTGGATATGCTGACATTATTCGCCAAAGCTTTGATTTTTTGAAGCCTCATGGTGGTCAACTCCAAATCGACAGGCTCAACATATGGTGCGTGAGCACCTATCGACAACATCCATGAACCATCGATGTCCCTGCTGTGGCAAGTCAAATCCCATTCCTGACTTCGTCGAGACCTTCCGATGCCTCACAGCTGATGGGGAAAAGATGGGGAAAGGGTTAATGAAATCATCCAGGGAACCAGCTGAGCCCAAGGGTTTTCATCATCGTTTTACGATGTTTTACGATGTTTTACGATGTTTTACGATGTTTTACGATGTTTTACGATGTTTTATGCTACATGTAGCACATGTAGCACATGTAGCACATGTAGCACATGTAGCACATGTCGCACATGTAGCACATGTAGCACATGTACATCATGTAGCACATGTACATCATGTAGCACATGTACATCATGTAGCACATGTACATCATGTAGCACATGTACATCATGTAGCACATGTACA